>Ga0247733_1000405_pt1 | contig 14156 bp, 25 predicted proteins | sample UWRJL043104R2_FD_180932 | JGI IMG/M metagenome (GOLD analysis project Ga0247733, IMG submission 180932) | Plant litter microbial communities from Arlington Agricultural Research Station in Wisconsin, United States - UWRJ-L043-104R-2 | ecosystem: Environmental > Terrestrial > Plant litter >...
CTTAAAAAAGGTTGTGATACATTTCCATTTGTGTTATTTATAAGCGATACCGTAAAATAAGTAGCGGGATTTAAAACGGATAATTCTAGCCATATTTCATTGTTAATCAAATAACCGTTGTTGTCTAATCCAGAAACTGAAACGTATGGAAAAGGCAACGGATCTTCTGGATCAACAGGCACAGGATTATATTCTGTGGAAAATGTTACGTTTGCCGGAACGCCTTCGCTTCTTGTGGCTATGCCTCCTTCAAATTTATAGTCAACACTTGGAGCGGTAATTGTCAATATGTTATTTAATTGCTCGGTTGCATAATCAAATAAATCTATATTTACCGCAATCTCCATATTTTTAGCAGGCTGAGTGCCTGTAGGCAGCGAAGCATTAAATGTTTTAGGAACCTCAAAAGGATTTACTCTTACCGTTTTAAAGGTAAAAGTAACAGGTGTTAAAATATCTGTGGATATTTGACGTATATTAAAACTTACCGTACTGTTAAGCACAAGGTTTTCATTGAACGTAATTTTAATTTGTGCCATTGAATGTTGTTTTTAATTGGCGTACTATGTCGGATCTCACTTGACCAGCTAAATTTATAGCCAATTTTTCATAAATGTAATTCGTTACTTCAGGACTTTGCAGTATTTCTAATAAGTCCGTTCCATTTGGGAAATACTCTGTTCCTTCTTTAGCTATCTTGTTTGCAATAGCATAAGCAATTCCGATTCCTTCACGTCCTGTTTTATTCAACTTGTTAGCTACCCAACTAATTAAAGGAGTTACAGGCGGTCTATTTCCAGGCGCACGCCCATTAACCAAGTAATAAGTATAATCTTTTCCTTTTATGTAACATGTTCCGTTAACAACTTCTACCGATAAACTATTAATCCAACTCCCCGAAGCATTCATTCCCAACGCCAAGAACTTTGGTATTAAGTATATTTGAACCACTTCTTCAAGCGTTTGTTTTAATATTTCATCGGGTATGGTTATCATTTCTAATGAACTATTTCTCCATTTACTCTAAAACAGCCGGTGCGACCACGTGTTTGATCTGCTTTAAAGTTTTTTCTATCTTCAATTTCTTTTTTCATTTTTTTGTTATACTCTTTTACTGTGGACTTCTCCGCTAACATAACGTCAATTGTAGTTTCATAACCGTAATTACTTCCTGTCATTGACCAATGAGGAACATTGCTTAAATGGAATTTATCGCCAATATTAATCCATTCGTGTGTTAAATGACAAGCAGGAACACACCCTCCTTGAGCAAATTCTTGATATAGTTCAGGCGTCATGATTACTAATTCTCCTGATGGAATTTCTTTTATCTTCATAATTAATTTTGTGTTTGAAATTGAACGGTTAATCTATATCCCGAATAGTTTTCTGTTGTGTAGTTAATCAACTGCGCACCTGACCACGTTGTTATACGTCTTGAGCTTCCAAGTATCTCACAAAACGCAATATTAGCATCGCAAGAAATGCATTGCTCTAAACGGCTTAAAACGGTTGACCATTTGCTTTCATTTGTTGGGTGTCCTTTAATCTCGTTAAAATTATTAGTACCCATTGAAACAGGTAAAACGAATATCAATTGAAATCCTGTATTGCAAACACGGTTTGTTAAAAGACCTGTTACATTGTCATAAACGTTCGATGTTGAAAATGGCGTAACTTTATCCCGAACCAAAAAGACTTGAACACAACATTCTTTGTTAGTCGATGCTTGCTGAACCTCAATAGCTGATTCAGTTAATGGCGCGCCAAATTCCCAACAGAAACCGCATTTGTTTTCGTCGTTCCAGATTTGTATTTGATGTTGCCAGAATTGTACGATATCCATTTATTCAAATATTATTTTATAAGCAACAATCAATATAAAAACTATTGGCAATGCTATTAATCCTGCGCATCCCCAATCTCTTAAATTATCTTCTTTATCTTCTCCCATAGCTAATTAAATATTAAATGATACGACAATAACACAATAGAAAATAACAAAATAAATAAGCATCCTAAGTTTTTCTTATTTCTATTATCCATTTTATAAATCCTTTACTTCTGTAGCAAGCGAGTGAAGCATAAATGATTTAAACATTTCTTTTTGCTCTTGTTCAGAATATTCTTTTCTTTGAGCGGTTTGGTCTACATCCAAAAAATCCCAAATCAATTGAAATATAAAAAACTTTGTTTCGTTATCTTCTTCCATAATTACTTTTGTTTTGCCATTTTACGATTAATATTATTTTCAATATTTGTTTTGTACTGCTTGTCGAATATCACATGATATGGCAACATCTTAATTTCTTCGTATTTTAACACATCTCCATTTGCCAAACTGTCAATTGTATTCAAATCTCCGAATTGGTTCAATTCATTTATTCCAGCGGCTAATAATTTAACATCGGGTTCGGCACTCAATACCTTTGATTCAGTTTCATTCCAATGTTTAACTTCATCGATAATCCAGAATAAAAAATATAAACATTCGTTGTAATCTGAATAGTTAACATCGGCTGGAAATATTCCTATTCCCCTGTCTTTGAATATTTCAATAATCAATTTTTCAAAGTTACCTAATTTTATTAATTGTGGTGCAATTTCCTTAACAAATTTCCACGAACTTAAGTGTAATGATTCAAATTCGTGGTTTAATAGGTTGCTTTTGCGTATCGAGTTCTTAAACAGAAACGTAAATTCGTCAACTCCAATCTTTAAAAGTGCTATATTAAAACTCATAATTAAAATGTTGATGATGAACGGACTTTTAAAGGCGGCGATATTCTTGATTCTGATTCCATATACCGTATTGGATCAATGCAATGGTTAAAAGCATCAATAGGAACATTTAGTACGTTTCCGTTTTTATCTTTTGCCCAAGTATATTTTTCAAGTTCACGAATCATATTTTTGCTTCGTGCCGTAACAAAGAATGGTTTTTCCTGAATAGCTTGTATTCCAAATGAAATACTATCCTGTCCTTTTATAGCTCCGATAGTCCTTATTCCAAAGTTGTTTAGTTCTTTTATGCTTTTAGGTTCTGCGCTATCAGCAATAACATATCTTTTAAAATCTTTAATCAAAGAAGCTATTTCAGAATTAGTCAATCCTTTTTGATATAAAGCTTCATCATAAATTATCTTACCGTCTAACTCATACTTATCTATGCAAGTTGTCGGATCGTTTGTGTAACCGAAATCCAAACCTGATTTTTTATATTGAGCCTCTTTAGGTAATGATTCTATTATCTGCCAATTATCAAAAACAACCCCGTCCAATGAACCAACCAATCCAAGCCCGTAAACTTTCCATTTGTTAGCCCACCATTTTGATTTAATATTTGATTCTTCGAATATTTCAGGATAGTCTAATTCAGGATTATAGAATCCTTTTTCCTTATAATCCAATATTGATTTTACCTCGCTTTTTGAAAGATATTCATTATCCTCAAAAGTAAGCGTAATGAAGTTGTTGTTATTTTTATATTCATCGCCCCAAAATAGTTTATCTGGGTTGTAATCAATAATCGTAATTTTAGCACGTGATATAAATTGAACCGCCGTTTCAATACCCATTTTATCAGCTTCATTTATATAAAGTAAATCACGCCTGAATCCTTTACCTACATCCGTAGTATCAGCGCCTAGAAAATCTAAATAACTTCCGTTGTCGTAATCGTGTTTGCTTTCTGAACGGTTAAAATCATCATCAGATTTAAAAACATTCCAATCACGGCATATTTTTTTATAGTCCCTTATTACCGTGCGTTTCATTTTAGAAAGTTCCGAAGATAAAATAGAAGCTTCCTTTTCCGAAGAAATTAAAGACTGTATAATTAACTCTAAAATAGATACGGTTTTACTCGCTCCCTGACCTCCACAAATAACAAATACACTTTCTTCTGGATTAGACATTATCAAATCTAGAATCTTATAATACGCCTTTGTATATTTAAATTTATTTTCTTGCACCTATATCGGGAAGTGAGGGAATGTTTAAGCCTTTGTGTTCGATTTCTTTTTTATCTGATAGTCCATTAAGTCTCTGTGTAATTGATGGATTATAAACGCCTAAAAGACCTCCTGTTATTTGATTTGAGCGTATTTCTTCACGTATATGTGAACAGATGGGAATGAAGTCATCGTAAAGTCCATCCTGATTCTTAAAATACTGCTTAACGTTTCCAAAGTTTTTATAACAAAAAACAGAAAATCCTTCCATTGTGAAAGGCAATTTTAAAGCATCTGATTTTCTTTCTCCGTCCTTACCGACATACTGAACTTTCATCCATTCTTTAGACTGTTCTTTTAAATCATCTTGGTATGCTTGCCAAGCTAATTCTAGTTCATCAGGCGATTTAAATATCCTTGTTGGATGCATAGTGTTTGATTTTTACAATAATTTATAGTGTTTTAACGGCACTTATAATTTTAATTGTTTGAATTATACAATTAGTAATTCGGTTCACTTACGCATTCAACAAAGTAATACCCTTCCTTATCTGTTTTATTTCCGCATTCGTAGTGGTATTTGTTTTCTTTCGGACTGTAGAACTTCCCGTTGCATTCGCATGAAGTCGAATCATCTGAACTGCAACCGAATACTAAAAAGGCGATAGCTAAAATAGCAAATCCTATTAATAGTGATTTAATCTTTTTTGTTGTTTTCATAATTTATTATTTTATAGTTGATAATTCGCAAACTTTTTCTTTAATCAATACTTTTGCACGCTCGGGTTTAACTTCTATTTCCTCGCCTTTGTAAACGTGTTTATTTAATTCAATGTCGAAGTATTTTCGGGTGCATTTTACTGTAATAATTTTAGCCATTGTTCTATGCTTGATTTGTGTTCGTGTTTGAATACTTTTTTATTGTTGAATATGTTTAAGTCTAAATCGGATAAATCCTTTTTGATAATATATCCGTTTGAATCGTTTATCATTTCCGATGCGCTAGAATAGTCAGTTGTAATTACCGTAGTTCCTAAAACCAATGCTTCTAAAAGTACATAACCGAATGCTTCATAGTCTGATAGCTGTAACAAAAAGTCTGCCCTTTTTATGTACGGGAAAGGATTTTCTAACCTACCGTGAAATATCCATTCTTTAGGAGCTGATTCACGTATCTTATTTTCGTATGCTTCGTTGTAACCGCTTCCTACAATATCCCAAATATACGGAATATTATTTTTAGTTAGGCGTTTTGATACTTCTAACATTCTTTCAAATCCTTTTTCAGATGATATTCGGCTTACGGTTACCAATCTTAATTTAGAGCCTTTTGCTGGTAGTTTTTTGTTTGACAGCTTAATTATATCCGAGTTAAGTTCGTTATATATTAAATGGCTTTCTTTTGGCTTAATTTGGCTGTCTAGTTGTTCCTTGCAAACTTTACCAACCGATATGTATTCTGAAATGTTTTCATTTGGTAATCGGCATTTCATATCCGTTAAGCATCCGTGAAGCCATCGAAGTTCTTTTTTAGCCGTTATTTTATTTTTAATGCAGTATATCGAGCAATATACAACGGTGTCGACTTCTACTTCATTATGATTTAGGTTTACTACCGTAGCGTGTTCGGACATTCTGTAAAGCATATCGAAGTCGCTATCTGATAAGGTGTAGCAAACGTAAACATCAAAATGTTCCTTAAGTTTTTTAATAAGGTTTAGGATTGCTATTTCCACGCCGCCTATAGCATTTATATGATGATAAAGGAAAGCTATTTTATTCTTGCTCATTTATAATTGTTTGGTTTTCAAAACTACGCAAATATACTGAAATAAAAAAACCTCAATTAAGAGGCTTTATTTTTAACGTTAACTTTACGGGTTTATTTTTTGTTGCTTTCCGCTTCTGACATCATATTTTCAAGTTTAGCCTGAAACCTACTTTTATGTTTTTCTGATTTTGATTCTATCTTTTTAATATGGTCGTCGATTGCTTTTTTAGAAATGGACTTAACGAATTTTAATGCACCGCCTGTAAGGAATAGTAATATAATTGAGGAAACGAATACTTTAAAAGCTAAATCCCCTGTGTGCCAAACCCAAATAAAGGGACTTGAAATTATGCCTATCATAGCTATAACGATAAATATAAATATTTTATTGGTTAACGGCTCTGAAACTTTGTCTACTAATTCTTCTTTGTTCATAATGTTAAGGGTTTATTGTTATTGGCTCGGTTAGTTTTTTGAAACCGTCAGAAATCCAATCTTTTCTGAATTCAAGTGTTTTTACATTAATTCCAGAAAAGCATTTTGTTCCATAAAGTTCTTTTTCATTTATTCCTTTTCCGTCGGTCAATACAACTATTCCGGTAAATGTATGCTTTACATATTGTATTTTATCCCAATCGATCACTTCTTGGGGTTGTTCTTCTTTAACTTCCTTTTGTGATTCCTTCCATGGGTTGTATACGTGGGTTAGGAATTGATCGAAAGTGATTTCTTCAGCATTTTCTTTTGTTTCTCGTAAAAGGTTATAACGATGTTCTGAAGTATTATCTGACGTTACAAATCCTAAAGTCATACCTTTTCTAAGGTAATCGTATGGTTTTGCATATTTAAAAATTGATGAAAAATATTCTTCAGCACACTTATATTGCGATTCATTATCCAATTTAATATACCAGTATTCAGGCAACACGAAAGGTTTTTCTGCTGGAGTTATTACCTTCAATTCAGAATTAACATCTTCACTTGCTTCTGTGAGTTCGAATGATGGTTTGGAAGTCAAAAAATGTTCAGATAATTTATTTTTCTGAAATTCAGATAAAGCCGAAACCTTTTGCTCCAACGCCTCAATCCTTTTGTTTTTGCTTGGGAGTATTTGGGATAGTTTGATGATTGGTAATGGTGTCTTTAGGAAGTCATTTGTTTCATATTCCTTTTTAGACATAGCTGAAAATGTTTTACAGCTCAATAAATCAGCATAATCTAAATCTAAATTGTATTTGTCTTTGGGAAAAGTAAATTTCAGCACTTCTATCAAATGCTCTTTAGTAGTGTCGGCTTCCAATTGCGATTTACCTTTTCTTGTAAGTTTAGCGGCTTGCTTTAATGTGTAGTGTGTTTTCAAAATGTTAGTTTTTAGTTGTTAATTCTTCGACTGTTAATGCGAAATATAGGTTTTGAAGTTGGTGTACTTTAGGGTTGGTGTATTTAGAAACCCAAACGCAACTTCTAAAACTAAAGCATTCAAAAGAAGGCGATATTTCAAAATCATTTAGCCTAAACCAATCATTCTGTTTCTTTTCAAACCCAAACCTCAACAGCCATTCTTCGGTCAATGGGATTGGTTTACACCATATTCTATCTGCATCAAAAACATCTTGAATAACGCTAGGCGTTACCTCGCTAATAGTTCCGTTTTCATCATAAAGATTTCCTATTCTTAATTCTTTCGCTTTCATTTGTTTTTAGTTTTGTATTAGTTCAGGGTTGTCGTTTAAGTCCAATGAGGTAAAAAATAAAGTTTTATATCTTCATCATTTATTTTTGAATCGGGATATAGTTCGTAAAACTTTGAAGTTATTTCAGCCTTAGTAAAAGAGGTGTTTATCTCTTGTTCTTCTGAATCATCCCATCCGTTTGATAGTTGTTTTATAAATCCGAAAAACGTATAATCTCCATTCATTCCATCGGTAATAAAAAATGGTTTATCTTTCGGCTTGGTTTTATCCCATTCCATTTCATCCCTGAATTGCTTTTCCCAAAAATCTTCTGTAAATTCTCCGTCTAGTTTTAGACCATAAATAATATAGATTTCTACTCTTGTTGACATAATCCTAAAATTAATTATCAGGCTTTTTTAAAATGCGTTAGCCTGTTGACGCTTGGGCTAATTAACTTTCTTTTTGAACTCTGACAAATCGGCTTTGAAGTCTTTTATAAATCCGTTTTCGTCGATATCCATAATCACGTAATCACCGTAACCGTTTTCTTTTGGACACATCATACCAATGACGTAACCCTCTAATTCGGACACTATGCTTTTATGTTCATCAAGAAGATAAAAATTGTTTTCGTCACAGCTTTTGTAATGAACTGAAGCGGTTTTTCCTTGCTCCCAATTAATTATCTTTCCCGTTTCAATTTCAATCATAGGACACCAATTTTTACCATCAAAACACGGCATTAAATTTCCTTCTGTGTCCTCTACGCCGTTTACAGTTGCGTCCTCCGTATATCTTGCACCAACCTTAGCTGAAAGATATAATACTTCGAAATCTTGTTTTACTTTTAATGTTAGTTTCATAATTCTATAATTTAGTTAGTGAATAATTCTATTTGTTTTAACTTTCTATTCTGCTGTTGGCGTTTACGGTATGTGATCGATAAATAAGTTAATATATACCGCCCCTTTGCGCTTGGAATATTACTTTTCTTAATGCCTCTTTGCGATATTACTCCATCTTTTACCAACTGACCGAATATAAAACCAAACTGTTTGAAGTCCGTAAAATCTGGAATCATACTTAATAACTCGTTTCTTACATCGTCAGCGGATATTGGTTTGTGGGTTATCTCGCAGTAGGTTCGAGTGAAGCCGTAAAGTATATAAAAACTATTCATTTTCTATAGGTTAAAGAATTTCTTAAACGTCATAGAAGTATTATCACAATTGAAGTCAGATATTTTGGCGTGGTTGCTCCAAGTTACATTGGCTGTAACGTATTTTTTAGATTTTATTGCACCATCACGCCTGTCTTTTATTTCTACAATTTCATAGTAGGAACTGTTTTCGGAATAATTTGCGCAAATAACATCGCCTGTTTTTAAATCGTCTTTTTTATCCTCGTAAAAGGCAATAGAAAAAACACCTTGACGGTCTTGTACTTTTGTAGGCCATAGCATTAAACAAACCTCACTTTTTTGATTTTCAAATAATCTTTTCATAATAAATAATTTTAAAAGCGAAACGCCCCAACTGTTAGAGGACAGTAGAGGCGTTCGCAAAGTTGAATAATCAACTTAATATCTTAATGTCACCCTCTAACTTGACATAGCAAATGTAAACAATTATTTTTAATACGCAAATTTAAACTGAGAATATTTACTTGGATATATTCCTAACTCTGCATTAATCTCATTCCTTAGTTCTAAGCGTTCTTTTTTTGAATAATGAGTAAATGTAAGATCAAGTCGTTTTATGACCGCTAACGCCCTAAAATGATACTCCTTGTACTCGTGTTGCTTTATTTGTGGAAGCGGTTGTTGTTTGAGTGATTTTATAAACTCGAAATATTCGTTTCCGTATTCGGCTTTTAAAGCATCACGCATTTCTTCATCGTAAATTAAAGCCATATTTGATTTTGCTCCCTGACGATGTATTACGTGCAAATTAAATCGCATTTGTTCGTTTTGTTTCTTTGAATAGATATGACCACCTTGTATATCGCCAATATCGTTTTTTGATTCGTGTAATCCTCTTAAACCGTAATCAATCAGCCTTGATATCTTTTGAACGTCTTTTTGCAGAAAGTCTTTGTAATTGGTTAGTTTATCCCTTAAAACAGCCTTTTCTATTTTAGAAACTTCCTTTAGCTTTTTTAAATTATCTGCTTTTGCTTTTACAATAGCGCAAGGTGTTGAGCAAACTATTTGTAAAGAGTTCCAAGGCGTAAAACTATTTCCGCATACTCGGCACTTCTTTTGTTTTGGCTGTATTGATTTTAGGTGCATAGTTCGTCGAATATTGAAATTTGTTTTTCGTTTTGCTTTTTGTATATTAATAAAGCCGTTTGTAATATTGTTTTTCCGGCTTCATAGTCTACTAAGTTCCTGGCTATTTTATCTTTTCGCTGTTCGCCTTTGTAATCATTTACGTTTATTTCGTGAAAATCATTAAGCCTTTTTACTTCATCTGCACCTGCTCCAATTTGTATTTTACGTTCATTTAAATCATTTGGCAAGTTGAAATTACACCAATACAGATGTCTTCCTCTTTTTTTGGCTTGAATTAAGGGTTCATAATATGGAATTACATTTTCAACTACCCATTTTCCTTTAAAATAATGTTGTAAAAAAACAATTTCTTCGTATAATTTGAAATCAGGATAAACCGCCCCTGTTGTCGTTTCATAATTAGAGCTATTCCAATATCTAGCTCTAGAATGCGTAGGGCAAGGAGGCGAACTCCAAATAAAATTAAACTCTTTGTAGTGTTCTAGCAAATATTGATGCGCATCGGCTACTATAACCTTATCGTTCGGGAAACGTTCTTGATATAACCTGGCTAATTCTGGGTCAAGTTCTACAGCTGTAACTTCTATTTCTATACCGGCTTCAGCAGCTACTTCATTCCACTTGTAACGATTACCTCCCAAGCAAGCGTAAAGATTTAATATTTTATATTTTGCTTTCATAAATACTTTTCTATTAGGTTATAGCTTACGTTTTTAAATTCGCCTGTTTTTATGTATCGGACAACAGCAGACCATATCCCGTTATCGTTTTTTACTCCTGAAACATAAAAAGCGTTTCCGTTTTTATCTATGCAGGTTTTTGCGTTGTTTGGGTTCATAATTAAAAGTTTTCGGTTAGGTATGGTAAGGAATCTTTATTAATTGCAAAACTAAAATCATCAAATTTATAACCTCTGGAATACGGATTAGTAACTTTTATGTAATCATTTTCAATTGTCAGATCGATTACAGTTTCAGCCTTTTTTAAAATATACGTTCCCAAATGCCCTAAAGGCTTATTTGTTACACCCGACTTATGAATGATTGTCGTGATGTGTAAATTATATTCGTGCGTCCATTTTAGAATATAATCAGAAGCCTGTTTGCTCATTACAATATCATTTGTATTTTCTACCAAATCAGCAATTCCATCGATAGAAACAAGCTTTACTTTTTCCTTATAAAGCGTATCCTGATTTTTTAAACAATAATCAATCAATCCTAATCTTTCAGGCGAACTTAAGTGCCGTGTTGCATATCCTTTGTAATTATCATAACGGACATTTGCAACCTCATTAACACGCCTGAAAGTCCTTTGCGTGTAATATTTTCCCTGTTCGGTATCAAAGTCTAAGATAGTGTAATCTTTATCTCTGTGCGTTTTTATATTCGGGAAAAGTACGTTTGCATTATTCCCGATATATGAACCTAATAACGCTGTTTTCAGAAAAGTCTTCTTTGATTTGCTTACTGCTATAATTGCTGAAAACTCCCCAGCGGTCATAATTGGCGTATCGTAATAATTACCTTTGTATTCGTGCTGACCTATTGAAAGTAATACTTCAGGATGCAACATCACTTCCGACAAATCCACAAAACAACTATCGTGTATTGATTTGTAGTTTACTTCATTTTCTTCCGATTTTAAATCATCAAAGTTTAAGTCAGCCATTAGAAATATTTTGTTTTGTCGGTTAAAAATGAATTTGCGGTTTTTATAAAAGAGGAATTAACTTGTTCAATAGTCCATTTATTATTGTTCATTAAATCAATTGCGGTTAATGTTCCTGCTTCTGATTTTTTAATCATTTCAGCCTGATTTAAAGCATAAAGTAATTCAGATAATTGTTCGTTTAGTGTTTTGTCTAATTCGTCTGATACGTGCTTTATTGAAATGCTTATGTCGTGGTAATACATTACGTTTTGCTTTAAAACCAAACAAAGTAATTTAGAAAATAATAAGTTATCCAACGTTACCGACTTTGCGCCTGATTCTACCGATTCGTTAAGGTGTTTTAAGGCTTCGATATCCTCTTTGAATATTCCAGACTTCAAACGCTTAAAAGTCCTGTAAATCCTATTTATTGCGTTTTCTTGTTTCCAGCTCAAAATAATATTTTTTTAGATTCTCTATAAGAAATTATCCAATAGCAAACGACTTGAATAGTAAGTTTGTAAGTAACTCCATAATGACCTAAAGAACCACGTCTTAAAGATTCTTTAAGCTCATCCTGTTTAATTCCCTTGAACTCCTGCAAAACATCGGTAATAAGGTTTTCAATGTCAAATAATTCAGATCCCGTACGTTCAAAAGCAAGTAACATTGATTCTCTAAATACGTCCGTTACTGTTTTCTCTGATTCCTTTTGTAATTGCGCTAATTCTTTCATCTTTAATACTTGTTATGGTTATACTTTGGTTATTTTTAATTTCATCATTCCAACGCTTTTGATTTAAGTACGTTAACGGGTTTGGATGCGTGTAAGTTTCAAAAGGTTTAAACTTAATAAAATCGGCTAAAGTTTCTTTTATGTTTTGCCTATCAGTTTCAGAAATTTTTTCGTATTTTTTAATACACGGTTCTTTTCCTGATTTTTTAGGATAAAGCGACCAAAACTCGTCGAAACTAAAAACCGATTTATTTTCTAATAAAGCTGTATTCTCTTTTTTTAAAGACTTTAAAAATATATTTAATTCAGATTTATCAAAACTATTAGCGTGAGCTAATATTAAGTTTATTTGTTTTAAAGTTAAATTGTTATACTGTTTAATAAAGGTAGCACTACCCTTACCACTACCATTGTCATAAGCATTACCACTACTTATTACACTACCTTTTACACTACCTTTATCAAATCTGTATAAGGTTACCTTAGAGCCGATAAGCGGATTAAACGATGGTTTATATATTAAATAGTTTTTTTCATGTAGTTTTTTTAAAGAACTCGTATAAGTAGTCGCATTACCTACTTTAGCCAACTTCATAACGTCGTTACGATGCAGTGATATTTCCGTGTCGAAGTTATGATTATTCCAAATAAGGAATATAGCGTTATAAATCCCTATATCGATGCACGTAAGATTATCTTCAGACATCTTAAAGTTGACGTTCTTATGGTGCAATATGTAGTTTACATCTTGTTTCAAAATCCTTTTTCTTCGTTTGTTAAATGTTCAATGCTTTGCAACATATCAGAATATAGTACAAATGATTTTTTACCTGTAGCCATAATCAGATATTTTCTACATTAATTAAATTTATTTTTTTTCCTTGCTGATTAGCGTTGAATGACGTTATTTTATAACACCTATCTAAGAATGTGCTTAAATCAATACTGCCTTTCATTAAATTACAACTTTTGCAAGCGCACACTATGTTTTCTGATATATTTAATCCGTTTTTAGATAATGGAGTAACATGATCTAAATGCCAATGTTTAGAACTTATTGGTTCTCCGCAATAAAAACAATGATAATCATTTCTTTTTAAGCAATTAAGAACATCTATAGCCGTTATGGTATGGGTATATTTTACTCTGCAATTTTGAGAGTTTGCCTTTTCTTCGCATTTATATATAAAAATCTTTTCTTTATCTTTATCGCTAGATTCAGATAAGTATTTTATTTTTATATTACTAATTGGAATTCTTCCGTTAGTTATTTTGTGAGTTGTTTTAAAATGTTTTGAATTTACATTTCCAAAATATTCTAGCATCAATAAAACTAGGTTTAATTTTCTGTTTTCTACCTTTACTCTAGGAACACCCTGAATGACATTTATAGGTATAATAACATCTTTACTCCTCTCTGTTTTAAAAACGAAACCATCAATACTGATGAAGTATCTTTTAGTGTCTTTAATTGGTAAAATCATAATAAAAAAATCGCTTAGGTTTCGTTGTGGTGGCAACTACTCCCTTAAGCGATTAGGATAAACATTTCTTAAGTTGCATCGAATCCACCAATACGATACAAGTACAATAATACGAAATAATAATCAAACAAAATACTATTGTTCGGAAAGTTTTTCAAATTCTTTCAAATTTTTAAAAGTCCATTTATTAACCTCGATGTTCCAAAGATTACTTTCGTTATTTTTTCTAAGAACTTCCATTAATTTTTCGTTGGTTGGAAGTTTGTGTTTAGGAACTGTCGGAGCAAAAAAGGCTTTAATTGTCGATCCCTGTTTTATTTCTCGTCTACAAACTTTAATCACTAAACTCGGATCTGATTTTTCAATAGCATCAAAAACGCTTTTAAAATAGTCATTGTCGTTATAGTTTTTAAACCTTTTAAATGAGTTAATAACAGTTGCGTGATTTACATTAAACTCTTTTGCTAGATCGTAACAGCCTAAATGCTTATACTCGTTAAATATCTTTGATCTGATTGCAACTAATAGGTTAATTCTGTTTGGTTGCCTTAAATCGACTTTAAATAGTTTTTCTAATTCTGATATTCTGT
>Ga0247733_1000406_pt1 | contig 13940 bp, 10 predicted proteins | sample UWRJL043104R2_FD_180932 | JGI IMG/M metagenome (GOLD analysis project Ga0247733, IMG submission 180932) | Plant litter microbial communities from Arlington Agricultural Research Station in Wisconsin, United States - UWRJ-L043-104R-2 | ecosystem: Environmental > Terrestrial > Plant litter >...
ACCCATCGCATTAGCATAAGCAACTGTGCGAGCGATTGCGTTATCAGATGTCTTTTCGCCACGAATAACTTCAACCAGCGGCATCATGTGCACAGGATTAAAAAAATGCATTCCGCAAAAGTTTTCTGGACGGGTTAACGCTTCTGCGAGATAACTTATAGAAATAGTGGATGTATTGGACGCGATAACGGTATCAGCACTAACTTTAGTTTCAACTTCCGCCAATACACTACGTTTAACTTTGGGATTTTCGACTACGGCTTCTACAACGATATCGACATTATCGAAACCATCGTAAACCAATGTCGGTTCAATACGATTTAGCACATCACCCATTTCGCTTGCGGTCATTTTTTTGCGTTCGACACGCTTGCTCAATAATTTATTTGCCTCCGAAAGCCCCAGATCAATTCCAGACTGGGCAATGTCTTTCATTTTTATTGGAGTGCCTCTAAGAGCAGATTGGTAGGCAATACCGCCGCCCATAATTCCTGCACCCAACACTGCCGCACGTGTGATTTTTTTATCAGCTTTTTTCTCCCAATTTTTAGCCTTTTTGCCGAGCAATTGCTCATTAACAAAAATACCAACAAGAGATTGCGCGACGGGAGTGAGTGCCATTTTTGCAAAATTTTCAGCTTCAATTTGCAGAGCTTCATCACGGCCCTTATCCGCCGCTTTTTGCATGGCTTTGATTGCCGAAACAGGAGCAGGATAATTTCTCCCCGCTTGGCCACCTACAAACGCTTTTGAAGTTTCAAAGGCCATCATAGATTCAATAAAATTAAGTTTTAGCGGCGCTTTTTTCTGCTCGCGACGCGCTTTGTAATCAAACTTGCCTGCGATCGCTTGCTTTAGTGTGTGGAGCGCAGCATCGCGTAATTTAATGGGCTCAACGACTGCATCGATCACATGGGCAGTAAGCGCTTGCTCAGCAGTATTTTCTTTACCTGCAGCAATCCATTCCACTGCTGTATCTAAACCAGCAACACGCGGCAGACGAACTGTTCCACCCCAACCAGGAATAATTCCAAGCTTTGTTTCAGGTAAACCTATTTTGCTGGCAGCAGTGCTTGCCACGCGATAATCGCATGCCAAACAAAATTCCAAACCGCCACCTAAGGTAATACCGTTAATGGCAACTACCGTAGGAAATGGCAGATCTTCGAGTCGACTATTATTTTGATTATTTTTTGCAAGGTGACCGGTAATTTGCTCGGCACCCAACGAAAATACGGCACCGAATTCCATAATATCTGCGCCGACAATAAAAACATCTTTAGCGCTTGTAACGAGCAGACCTGTTACGTCCTCAGCCTGCTCAAGCAAGCTTAATATTTGATCCAACTCTGATACTGCTAACAAATTAAATTTATTAACTGATTCGCCCTGCAAATCAAAAATTAATTCGGCAATACCATCTGCATGTTTGGTGAGGGATAGCGCTTTTCCTTGGAACATAAGCATCTTCTCTTTAAGGTTAATATGAAATGCTGAAGCTGGATTTAGTGTAGCAGGCAAATGCATTTAGGTGAAAAGCCTGTACAAAAGGGAGACTGAAAAATTACTAAAATTTAATAAACGATTGAGGGAAAATGCGCCAAAAGCAGTGAATAAAATTGGCGATTAATTAAAACACGTTACGATAAGGCAATCTTCAGTCGCCGATAAGTTTCGCAATCTGTAGGCTTGCATAGCGCCGAGTGAAAATGCATCACCCACAACCAATGATGAGACTTCCGAATTGAGGGTTAATTCAATACTACCAGTCACAATTAAGCCGCTAAAAGCTTGCGCTGAATATTGCGGCACCTCACCAGTATCTGATCCGGCAGAATAAAAAACTTTTTCAAATCGAGTGATGCTTGAGGGATTTTGAATTGGAATAGATTGGGCTCTAACACTATCGGAAAGTTTTCGCTGATGCGCTTCCAATTCTGCTAATCGAAAAATTTGTTCTTTTAATTGCGATGTATCACAGCTAAAAAAGTGCGCAATACTCATTGGAATTCCGCCAAGAATCCTGGCGAGGGAGTTGACTGAAGGGCTATTCAAACCCTGTTCAATCATTGAAATACTACTATGCGGCACCCCTGCTCGCTTCGCCAATTCCCTTTGAGATAAACCATTATATTCACGAATGTATTTAAGACGAGCCCCGAAATCGAGCGAGTCTTGATTAACACCTGAATCGTCGTGCCTAGCCATTTTTTAACAGGCGTTCACGCTCTGAATCTAGCAAATTACTTACAATTAAATTGTAAGAGTGGTCAATCATTTCGTAAATTTCTTCATCCGAGATACTGCCATCGAAAATCACAGTATTCCAATGTTTTTTGTTCATTTGATAACCAGGCTGAACCGCATCATATTGTGCGCGTAGTTCCAGAGCTAACTCTGGATCGCATTTTAAATTAATTCGCGCAAACGCGACGCCAGCTGTTAAGGTCGCAAACATTTTATGGCAGACCTTATAAACACCAACACTTGGGTCTTGCGGGAATGTTTGTACCGCCTGATTTTTACTCAATAGGTATTTTTGTGCAGAAGAAAAATCCATCATGCAATCCTTTTTAAACATCTCGATAAGATAACGGTTGAAAGTACATGTATTGAACACAATCTTTGATTAACACTCTTTTTCATAGAATACCCTGCTAATGTTGAATTTCGGCTTATCGCCGCTCGTCCGAACCTACCTTGGTACGAATAATATGGGCGATTCGACCATATTCAATTGCTTTTTTCCTGAAGCGGATCAAACATTAGCTTAAATTTTGTAAATATCGCACCAATTTGTATCATAAGCGCGACATCATTCTTGGCGCGTATTATTTCATAAATGACGTTAATTTCATCTTTTGGCGATAAAACCAGTATAGCATTTTGATTTAAATCCGTCTGGTTACCGTTTACATTTTAGCTGCAAATATGTGTCAAATTTTGTAACCAAAATATTGATTCTCAAACAACCAGTAATTCATAACAAAATAGCTGCCTAACTCGCCTGAATTATAGAGGCTTATTTAAAGCATTAGTAACAAATTCCTTCGATTAGTGGCAAATGAAACCCGGTAATTACTAATTAAGTGGCGTGATGCCGTAATAAACGACAAGTGTGCAGTAGAGACAAGAAGATGAGCAATAAATTCACCGGGATATTTTCAACATATACATAGTGGATCAAGCATCTTTTATGTATCAATTTAACAATTGTTGATTAAAAGGATGTGCGTCGATATTCCCGATATTCCGGCATCCAAAACTCGGCATCGATTTTTTCTCGCATTATTTCTTCTGGAATCGGCATAGCTACACCATCTTCTACTGCCTGTTTGAAAACGGCTAAAGCGATAACCTTACTCAGGGAACGGATTTGACTTAATGGAGGTAGTAACGCTGCATCTGGATTGTTTAGCGTGGGCGATGCATTTGCCAGAGCACGGCTCGCTACGGTCATCATATTGTCAGTTATACGTTTAGCTTTTGCGGAAATGACACCCAGCCCAAGCCCAGGAAATATATAACTGTTATTACACTGCGCAATTTCAAAACGTCGGCTACCCATATCTACTGGTGCAAAAGGGCTGCCGGTAGCAATTAGCGCTTTGCCAGATGTCCAACGCAGCAAATCAACAGGTTGCGCTTCTGCTTGCGACGTGGGGTTCGATAATGGAAATATAATCGGGCGCTCGCAATAATGTTGCATGGCGTCAACAATTGTCTTAGTGAATAAACTTGACTGACCCGATACACCTATAAGAATTGTAGGCTGAGCGTTTACCACTACATCCAGCAAATTCACGACACCTTCGTTGCGCTCATGAGTGAGAGTCCAGCGGTTAACAATGGCGTCAGGCACACAAAGGTGTTTTTGGAAATCAAACAAGCCCGTCGAACTGGTTTGTAATAAACCATCTTTACTAACTAGAAAAATCTGATCGTGGGCTTGCTGCTCGGTTAAACCTTCTATCATCATCTGGCGAACCAATTGCTCAGCGATACCACAACCTGCTGAACCAGCTCCTGCGAAAGCAACTCGTTGATCACGTAGACGCTCGCCCTTTGCTTGGCAAGCCGCCAACAAGGTTCCAATCGCTACTGCCGCAGTGCCTTGAATGTCATCATTGAAACAACACAATTGCTCTCTGTAGCGATTAAGCAATGGAGTCGCGTGGTCGCCCGCAAAATCTTCAAATTGTAAAAGTGCTTTTGGCCAACGTATTTTCACTGCCTGAATAAAATCATCAACAAACGCATAATATTCTTCTCCGGTAATACGTGGATGCTTCCATCCCATATACATAGGATCATTGATAACAGCGGGATTATTGCAGCCAACATCCAAAGTAACCGGTAAAACATAGGCTGGGCTGATGCCACCACAAGCGGTATAAAGTGCAAGTTTACCAATCGGAATTCCCATGCCGCCTATACCTTGATCCCCCAACCCCAAAATACGTTCACCGTCGGTCAGAACAATAACTTTAACGTTCTGCTTGGTAGCGTTTTGCAGCATGTCGTCAATACGTTCACGGTCCGGATAGGAGATAAACAAACCACGCTTACGACGATAAATTTTAGAAAATTGCTGACAGGCCTGTCCTACGGTAGGCGTATAAATAAGGGGCATTATTTCTTCGAGGTGATCGGTCACCAAGCGGAAATACAAAGTTTCGTTGGTGTCTTGAATATTGCGCAAATAAATATGTTTGTCGATATCAGTCTGAAACGTGTTCAGTTGATGGTAGGCTCGAGTTTTCTGCTCTTCTATAGATTCAATCCTGTAAGGCAACAAACCTTCCAGATTAAATTGCTGACGCTCCCGCTCGCTAAATGCACTGCCTTTATTAAGCAGCGGCGCCTCAAGTAGCGCTGGGCCGGCGAAAGGAATGTAAATTGGGCGTTTTTTGATCGTCACACTGAATTACTCGAATTTGGCCAATATGTTATTAACATAGTCTACTCAAAACTGAATAGCTACTTGATGTTAACTGAAGAGAGGGAAATTTTTGGTAGCTGCACTTATTTATAAACCGTAAAATGTGCGCATAACTTTTATGCACCAATTTTATGCTTTCATTTCTTCAGGATTATAAAATGCAACTCAACGATTTTTTAACAAAACTCGATAGCACACCCGATCAAATTACTTTTGCAGAAACCATCGCCACTGTAGATGCAAATTATGAATTTACACCAACAGCATTTCGTAATGGAAAACTTGAAAATGCAAGCGGCCAAAACTCAGGCTCTTGCAAAATTTTTTCGTTCGCAAAATTACAAAAATTGTCCGTAGAAAAAACCTTGTACTGCTTTGGTGATTACTACCGTGTTGATGTACTGCAACATCCTAATGCTACAGACCATCAAAATATTCGTAACTTTATCAAATTTGGCTGGGATGGTATTACTTTCGAGAGTTCAGCACTGCGCTAAACAATAAGCGTTTAAAGGTTTAATCGATAATTAGGTGAATTATGTGGATTCAAAAAGAAATTAAGCTGCAAGCAAAATCGCGTGGATTTCACTTAGTTACCAATGAAATATTAAATCAGTTGCCAGAGCTAAGAAATTTTAAGGTGGGATTATTAAATATTTTTATCAAACATACCTCCGCATCGCTCAGTATTAATGAGAATGCTGATCCTACAGTAAGACAGGATTTTGAAAGTTATTTTAATCGCGCTGTGCCTGAGGATGAACCTTATTACAAACATATGGATGAAGGTAGCGATGATATTACTGCACATTTAAAATCCAGCATTTTGGGTTCTAGCTTATCCATCCCAATTACAGCAGGAAAATTAAATGTAGGAATTTGGCAGGGAATTTATTTATGCGAGCATCGAAACTATGGCGGTAGCCGCTCGATTGTTGTTACGGTGCAAGGTGAGTAGTTTTACGAATAATTCTTCAGCCAAAATTAAAAAGGCGCATTCGTGTTATTGAAATGCGCCTTTTTAATCTGCAAAAAATTAACGCTTTGGTGGTAGACCACCAATGCCGCCAGGCAATCCATTCATGCCACTCATTGCGCCACCAATGCCGCGCATCATTTTGGCCATGCCCCCACCTTTCATTTTGCCCATCATTTTTGCCATTTGTTTATGTTGCTTCAACAAACGATTTAAATCCTGAATTTGTGTACCTGAACCCAATGTAATTCGGCGCTTGCGTGAACCACTTAAATCGTCAGGGTTGCGACGCTCTTCGGGGGTCATTGAGCTGATAAGCGCTTCCATGGTTTTAAATTGTTTGCCCATGTTTGATGATTGAGCTAATTGCGCTACGTTACCCATGCCTGGCAATTTATCCAACATAGAAGTTAAACCTCCCATGTTTTGCATTTGTTGAAGCTGATCGCGCAAATCTTCAAGATCAAATTTTTGACCTTTAGTCACTTTCTTAATTAATTTGTCAGCCTTTTCTTTATCGATTGAGCGCTCGGCTTGTTCAATGAGCGACATAACATCGCCCATGCCTAGAATACGCGACGCAACACGTTCGGGATGGAATGGCTCAAGCGCATCAACTTTCTCGCCCATACCTAAAAACTTAATTGGTTTGCCAGTGATATGACGCACTGAAAGCGCTGCACCACCGCGCGCATCGCCATCGGCTTTGGTGAGAATCACACCAGTTAAAGGCAGCGCATCATTAAATGCTTTAGCAGTATTTACGGCGTCCTGACCGATCATGGCATCAATGACAAACAACGTTTCCACAGGATTTATAGCTGCATGCAAATCTTTGATTTCGGTCATCAAGTCTTCATCAATGTGAAGACGACCTGCGGTATCCACAATCAACACATCGAAAAATTGGCGTTTCGCGTGGTCAATAGCGGCGCGGGCAATATCAATCGGTTTTTGCTCAAGATTGGATGGAAAAAACTCAACCTCAACTTCCCCCGCGAGGGTTTCGAGTTGTTTAATGGCTGCAGGACGATAGACGTCGGCACTGACCACCAAAACCTTTTTCTTTTCACGTTCTTTGAGGAATTTTGCCAACTTCGCAACTGATGTTGTTTTACCTGCCCCTTGCAGACCGGCCATCAAGACAACCGCTGGCGGCTGTTGAGCGAGATTTAAACGCTCATTGGCCTGCCCCATAGTCGCAATTAATTCGTTTTCTACAATCTTGAGAAACTGCTGGCCAGGATTAAGTGCCTTGCTGATTTGAGCACCCAATGCACGGCTGCGGACCGTATCAATAAAAGATTTAACAACCGGAAGCGCAACATCAGCTTCTAAAAGCGCTTTACGTACATCACGCAAAGCATCTTTAATGTTGTCTTCGCTTAAACGGGCTTTGCCGGTAATAGAGCGGAATGTGTGGGATAGGCGATCCGTTAGATTCTCAAACATAGCTAGTCTCAATCTTGAAAGTGATGACTTAAAGCGGAGTCAACCGCCGAAAAATGGTCGCGATTATAACCTCAAATCTGCATTTGTAGGCGAGTTTGCGGAACAAATCTTGTGGAATTATCAGCAGCCATGGCAATTAACTCTGCCTTATGACAAACTCGCTATTGAGAGTGTTTATCATTGAGATTGATCATCGGATTTCAAACTTTCTCAAATTATTTGCAAATTTAATTCGTTAACTTATCACCGAGTCTGAGTATGCCCTTCATCATTGCCAATATTGCCGCCGCACTCCTGTATGCCGCTTTGGGTATTTATTTGGCACGCCAGGTTATCCGACAAAAACCTCTGAACCGGCCCTACCTACTGAGCGCGATTGCTCTTACGTTGTTTATTCACGGTATTGGGATTTATGGGATCAGTGTAAAGCCAGAGGGGATTCAATTAAGTTTTTTTGCAATCTCTTCTCAAATTTTTTGGGTTATAAATACAATCGTTTTGCTAAGCAGTACTAAAAAAGCGCTGCATAATTTATTTATCTATTTATTGCCGTTCTCTGCCATTTCAATTGCAACAACTTTGTTTAACCACACAGATAGCACGATTCGTCCGCTTGATTATGAACTCGCCAGTCATGTTATACCTTCCATTCTTGCGTATAGCTTATTAACTATCGCTACTTTGCAAGCGCTACTTTTGTATTATCAAAATCGCAATTTAAAAAATAAATCGAGCTTGCAGACGTTACGTTATTTGCCGCCTTTACAAACTATGGAAGCACTTTTATTTGAATTTGTATTTGTAGGTGAGTTGCTACTGACCTTATCTATACTCAGTGGTTTTATTTTTCTTGATGATATTTTTGCCCAACATCTCATCCATAAAACAGTGCTGTCGATAGCAGCCTGGTTTATTTACGGATTTTTATTATTAGGCAAATATAAATTAGGATGGCGCGGCACGACCGCTATTCGTTGGACCTTGGCAGGTTTTTTATTTTTAATGTTGGCATTATTTGGCAGCAAGTTAGTGCTCGAAATCATTCTGCATAAAGTCTAACTAGGCACCGCAATACAGTGGGAAACAATTGTTGCCCACTGTAAAAGCTTAAGTTGAAATGTGTTTTTCTAATCTCGCTCTCCGCTGTAAAACATAGTCTGTCATCCCGTCTGCCAGCTGTTCTTCACTTAAAAATATTTTCCCAATGTTTTCATGTGTCCAAAGCCTTGCTTCTTCTTCATTATGAGTACGCACTACAGTTTCTATTGATGGATTTATCGTGCGTGCTATATCAATCATTTTACGAACGTAAAAAGTATTTGAAGTTGCCGCGATCAACAATCCTGCACGAGCGATGTGTGCTTGTATGAGCACGCCAGAGTCGGAAGCGTCACCACACACTGCCGGAATATTTTTAGCGCGCAGCTGTTCAACTTCTCCACGATTTGTTTCAACAACAACGAAAGGAATATTATTTTCCGTCAGCGTTTTTGCAATGCGACGCCCTACTCGACCATAGCCGACCAACACAACCTGCCCTGCCAGAAAAGATTCATCGACGGTCATTGGCAAGACTGCTAGCGGGTCACTTCGAAGTTCAAGTTTGCGCGCATAGTCTGAACGCGCACGAATCCATTTTTGTAAAGGCTCCAAGACGGCAAACATCGTCGAGTTAAGTGCAATGGAAGCAATTGCTCCTGCGAGAATTAAATTATGTGCAGTTGAATCCATTAAGCCCAAGCCCACACTTAAGCTCGCCAGAATAAATGAAAACTCTCCAATTTGTGCAAGGCTCGCGCCTACGGTTAGTGCGGTGTTTAAGGGATAACGGAAAGCTAATACTAACGCCATCGCAACAATAGTTTTGCCGAACATAATGATGAAAATAACAATAAATACTTTAAGCGGCTCTTCCAATAAAATTCGCGGGTCAAATAACATTCCCACTGACACAAAAAATAAAACAGCAAATGCGTCGCGCAGCGGTAGCGAATCGTCTGCTGCACGGTGACTGAATTCTGACTCACGCAACATCATACCTGCGAAGAACGCACCTAAAGCAAACGACACGTCAAATAACATGGCTGAGCCATAAGCAACACCAACCGCTGTTGCTATCACACATAAACTAAATAACTCGCGTGAGCCCGTGCCTGCAACTGACCACAATAATTTTGGTAGAAGACGTTTTCCAACAACTAGCATAAACGCAACAAATGCAACGACTTTGCCGAGAGTTATTAATACTGTAACCCAAACACTGTGATTGCTTTCAGTGTGATGCCCGTCCGCAATCGGATGGCCGCCCAATAAAGTAGCGAATGTTGGGAGTAATACTAAAACTAAAACAAGAATTAAATCTTCAACAACTAACCAGCCAACAGCGATGCGTCCGTTGATGCTATCAATGAGTCCGCGTGCCTCAAGCGCTTTCAAAAGCACCACTGTACTGGCAACCGATAACGCCAAACCAAATACTAATGATTCACCAAAAGTCCAACCCCAGAAAAAACCTGCAACGCCGCCAAAAACAGTAGCTAATACAATTTGAATAATTGCACCGGGAATTGCAATGCGTTTTACCGCCATTAAATCATCAATAGAAAAATGTAAGCCAACACCAAACATCAATAGCATGACGCCGATTTCTGCTAATTGACTTGTTAAGTGAACATCAGCGATAAAACCAGGAGTTGCCGGGCCAACAATAATTCCAGCAATAAGATAACCAATAAGTGGAGGCATGCGCAGACGCACTGCGATAAAACCGAGAATCATCGCCAACCCGAGTCCGGCTGCGATAGTGGTGATTAAACTAATATCATGCGGCATCTTTCACCTCAACAACATGTGAATTGATATGCACTATAGAATGATCAAAGAGAGAATTGCAAACGAATGTAGGTCAACAAAAATATAATGGCATTACAATCCCTGATATGCCATCACTTAAAAATAATTTTTATTCACGGCGCCACTGAGTTTCGCCGGTTTTTGAATCTTCAAGAACGACTTTTTCACTTAACAAAAATTTACGAATTTCATCGGCACGCGAGTAATTTTTATTAGCTTTTGCTTGAATGCGTTCTGCAATATATTTCTCAACATCTTGAGCTGAAATTCCATCATTAGAACTTGTTTGCAAAAAGAAGAATGGATTCTCTTCAAGAATTCCTAAAATTGATCCTAATGCCTTTAATTCGCCTGCCAGTCGATTTGCCAAATCAGGATTTCCTTTCGAACTATTTAATTCTCTAACTAAATCATACATAACAGATAGAGCTTCTCGAGTATTAAAGTCATCATTCATAGACTCAACAAATTTCTTGTAGTATAAGCTTTCGCTAATACTAGTAAGAGGTAACGGCTTCACATTGAGGTATTCACGTAGAGCACCGTAGAAACGTCCAATTCCCGTACACGCCTCAATTAAATTATCCTCCGAATAATTGATCGGGCTCCGATAATGACTACTAATTAAAAAAAAGCGCACAACTTCAGGATGATATTTTTCCAACACATCACGAATAGTAAAAAAATTATTCAATGACTTGGACATCTTCACGCCATCTACTCTCAGAGGCGCTACGTGCATCCAATAGTTAACATAGGAATGTCCATTGGCAGCTTCACTTTGTGCAATTTCATTTTCGTGATGAGGAAATTGCAAATCTGCGCCGCCACCATGAATATCTAATTGATCACCGCAACATTTTTTTGCCATTGCTGAACATTCAATGTGCCAACCCGGACGACCCGGACCCCAAGGGGATGGCCAAGAGGGCTCACCGGGTTTTGCAGCTTTCCACAACACAAAATCACGCGCATCTTCTTTAATTTCATCAACTTCTATTCGTGCGCCAACTAATAGTTCATCTATGTTTTTATTTGATAATTTGCCGTATCCATCAAAACTTGTTACACGATAATAAACATCACCATTCGTTGCAGCGTAAGCATGTCCTTTTTGAATAAGAGTATTTACGATTTCTATAATTGGACCAATGTATTCAGTCGCACGCGGTTCCACGCTAGGCGGCAAAATGCCAAGACTTTTTTCATCTTCATGCATGGCGTTTATAAAGCGCCGTGTTAATTCATCGAATTTTTCACCAAGTTCATTTGCACGGCGAATTATTTTGTCATCAATATCGGTGATATTGTGGACAAAATTTAAATCCCAACCCTGGCTTCGCAAAAATCTAGCTATTACATCAAATGCCACTGATGTACGGGCATGTCCTATGTGGCAGTAGTCATACACAGTGATTCCACAAACATACATTGAAATTTTTCCCGGATGAATAGGTTTAAAAATTTCTTTTTGGCGAGTGAGTGTGTTGTATATCTGGAGCATGTTCAAATCCATAACAAGTAGGGAGTCGTCATCCTCGCATAGCGGGGATCCAGTTTTTAAGTTATGGATTCCCGTCTGTACGGAATTGACGATGAAGATTTAAAATAGTGCGTGTAAATTTTAGGCTTTAATTGTTAACACGTTATTCTTGATCATCAATTTTTGCGAAGCTATCTTTCAATCCAATAGTTCGATTAAAAACAATTTTATCCGCGTTCGAATATTTACTATCTAAACAGAAATAACCTTGGCGCTCGAATTGGAAGCGGTCTGCGGACTGAGCCGTGGCTAAACTCAGTTCAGCTTTACAACCATTCAAAATTTCCAGGTTATTAGGATTAATGGAATCCAGGAAATTTTTACCGCCTGCGTCAGGCGATTCGTCGGTAAATAAGCGTTCAAAAATCCGCACTTCACAATCTATATTTTGTGTTGCTGAAACCCAATGAATCACACCTTTTGGTTTAACGCCATCAGCTGGATCTTTGCCTAAAGTACCCTCGATTATACGCGCACGAATTTCAATGATATTTCCTGCATCATCTTTAATCGCTTCATCTGCTTCGATTACGTAAGCGCCACGTAAACGAACTCGCTTACCTAGAACCAAGCGTTTATATTTCTTATTGGCTTCCTCACGGAAGTCCTCTTGCTCGATAAAGAATGTTTGCGTGAATGGAATTGTGCGATCACCCAAATCATCACGATTGGGATGATTGTGCACCGTCAATGTTTCAACTTCATCAGCTGGATAATTCGTAAGCGTTACTTTCAGTGGACGTAAAACGCACATAGCGCGCGGTGCATTTTTATCCAAATCATCACGCACGCAAAATTCAAGTACACCGACATCGACTACACCATCTGAACGCGTTACACCGATGCGATCACAAAAATCGCGCAATGCTGCAGGCGTGTAACCGCGACGACGCATGCCGGAAATGGTTGGCATACGTGGATCATTCCAACCGTCAACATGTTTTTCGTCAACGAGTTGTTTTAATTTGCGCTTGCTAGTTACAGAATAATTAATATTTAAACGTGCAAATTCATATTGGCGCGGAGTTGCAGGAACAGGCAAGTTTTGAATAAACCACTCATACAACGGCTTGTGATCTTCAAATTCCAATGTGCAAATTGAATGCGTAATTCCTTCAATTGCATCGCTTTGCCCGTGAGCAAAATCGTAAGATGGATAAATACACCACTTATCACCCGTTTGGTGATGCGATGCTTTTTTGATGCGATAAATAATCGGGTCACGCAAATTAATATTGGGCGAACTCATATCAATTTTCGCACGCAGCGAGCAGGCGCCTTCTTCAAAATAACCAGCGCGCATTTTTTCAAAAAGAGCTAAATTTTCAGCTATGGAACGATCGCGAAATGGGCTATTTTTTCCGGGCTCAATTAATGTACCGCGATATTCACGCATTTGCTCTGCATTTAAATCGCACACAAAGGCCAAACCTTTTTCAATTAAATGAATTGCCCACGCGTGTAACTGATCAAAATAATCCGATGTGTAACGAACATTACCGTTCCATTTAAATCCTAGCCATTCAACATCCTCTTGAATAGAGGCAACATATTCTTCATCTTCTTTTTCCGGATTTGTGTCGTCAAATCGTAGATTGCATGCGCCACCAAATTCCTTTGCCAAACCAAAATTTAAGCAAATAGACTTCGCATGGCCAATGTGCAGGTAACCATTGGGTTCAGGTGGAAAACGAGTAACTATATTGGTGTGAATGCCTTGTTCTACATCTTTGCGAATAATTTGTTGTAGGAAATGCAAAGGTTTTTTGTTTTCTAAAGAAGTGTTCAGCTCAGTTGAAACGGAATGTTCGGTCATACTGCTATAGATTCCAGAATATAGGCGAAATAACGAAGTTAGCGCTATTGTAGAGTAACCAACCCACGATTGTCATGGGCCGACCTTTACTATTTCGGTGTAGATCTATAATCGGCACTGCGCTGCATTTGATAGCGCGTAACTGCGCGTTGATGATCGGCAAGTGTTTCTGAAAATATACTTGTGCCATCGCCTTTAGCAACAAAATAGAGCGACTTTCCAGAATCAGGATGCAGAGCTGCATACAAAGATGCTTTACCGGGAATAGCAATGGGCGTTGGTGGCAATCCCTGGATCGCATAGGTGTTGTAGCTAGTTGGGCGATTCAAATCATCGCGACCAATCTTACCTGCATATA
>Ga0247733_1000407_pt1 | contig 13908 bp, 13 predicted proteins | sample UWRJL043104R2_FD_180932 | JGI IMG/M metagenome (GOLD analysis project Ga0247733, IMG submission 180932) | Plant litter microbial communities from Arlington Agricultural Research Station in Wisconsin, United States - UWRJ-L043-104R-2 | ecosystem: Environmental > Terrestrial > Plant litter >...
TTATTGAGTAATTCATGAGCACAGAAAATCAAAAAAAAATCCGCGCGGTTATGTTTGACCTTGACGGTACTTTATTAGATACAGCGCCAGATTTTGTCGCAGTCGTCAATAAATTGTTGGTGGAAAATAAACGCGACGAATTATCGCATGACACCATTCGTGCTGGTGTATCAAATGGCTCAAAAGCACTCGTGACACTCGCATTTGCTATTGAAGAAACTCACGAAAATTTCCAACCATTGCGTGCACGATTGTTAGAATTGTATACGCAACACATCTCCGTATTTACTAAACCTTTCCCAGGTATTCAGCAATTACTTGAAAATTTAGACGCGAAGAATATTCCTTGGGGAATCGCCACGAATAAGCCAGCGGTTTACACAGTTCAACTTATGGATGAACTCAATATGCAACCGGCCCCTGCGATCGTTATTTGCCCTGACCATGTAAAAGACAGCAAACCTCACCCGGAATCATTATTTTTAGCAGCTAAAGAATTGGGTTGCGAGGCAGAAGAAATTATTTATGTTGGCGATCACAAACGTGATATTGAATGCGGTAAGCGTGCAGGAAGTATTACGATTGCAGCATCCTACGGTTACATCGGGAACGAAGATATCCAAAGCTGGCAAGCAGATTATTATGTTGATCATGCTGAAGAAATTTGGCCGATTATAGAAAAATATTTATAACCCTTATCAATCCACAGCAAAAACTAGTGACTGCCTTAAGCCAGCTTAAAGCTTAACAACAAAAAGCCTTGGAAATAAAAGTCACTGGATGCCCTGTGGGCATGACAAACGCACATTACATCAATATCCGCTACTTAAATTGTTAAAATTTTATGATGAAAATTCCAGAAAACTTTAATCCTATAATCGACTGCCTTAGAAACAAAATTATTTTAGTTACAGGCGCTGGTGATGGAATTGGTTGCGTTGCTGCGAAAACATTTGCGGCCCACGGAGCAACCGTCATTTTGGTGGGTCGCACACTGCAAAAATTAGAAAAAGTCTACGACGAAATTGAAGCCGCCGGGCATCCGAAAGCAGCAATTTATCCAATCGATTTTCAAGTCGCTAACGAAAAATCTTTTATCGATATGTGCAATGCCGTTAGCGAAGAATTCGATCATCTCGATGGTATTCTCCATAACGCCGCTGATCTGGGACAACGCACACCCGTCGCTAACTATGCTCCCGATGTTTGGATGCGATTAATGCAAGTGAATGTGAATGCACCTTTTCTACTGACACAAGCAATGATGCCTTTATTAGAGCGCGCAAAAAATGCATCTATAGTTTTCACAGGGTCAAGCGTCGGCTATAAAGGCCGTGCCTATTGGGGAGCTTACGCCGCATCTAAAGCAGCAGCAGAAAACTTAATGCAAACTCTTGCAGATGAATTAGAAGAAACCACGCGCATTCGTTCAAACAGTATCAACCCCGGCGCAACCCGAACAAAAATGCGCGCAGGCGCCTACCCAGCAGAAGACCCAACAACAATTAAAGCTCCAGAAGATTTAATGCATGACTATTTATATTTAATGGCAGATGATTCTATTGGGGTTTCGGGGCAACAGTTTGAAGCTTCGAAAAAATTCGTATTAAAGGAAGAATAAAATCTTCAAAGGCGTGATTGAGGTTTAATTAAAAATATTTTGCAATCACGCTTTTTAATTATCAGTTATTTTTATTGGACGATTGGACGTAATATCGTTTGTGACGGTACAAAGCAGGAATTTTTTCAGCACTTTAATGAGTTGATTTCGGCTCGTTAACTCCATAGTCGCGCATGTTCTTACGTCACTATTTTTGCAAGAGTTAGCTATCTCAGAAACATTCGTTCATGATGAAGTCTCCACTAAAGTGAATGGCATTAAGGATGGCTCCGGTTTTGAGAGCGTTTCTATAATTGTGCAATCAGTGGATTCGTCACTCGCGCAGCCATTAGCCATATCCACCAATGCCCGTTTCAACGCTTGCAACTCTTGCAATTGGTTTTCTACCTGCTCGATTTTTTCCAGCACCAATTTCTTGACTTGCGAACATCTGCGATTTTCATCGCGGTATAACCCCAACAACTCTCTACACACGTCAAGATTAAATCCAACAGCACGTGAACGCTGTAAAAATCGCAGATGTTCAACGTCAGCTGCTGAATAATCACGATAGTCATTTCCCTCAATGCGGGCAGGGTGCACTAACCCGATTTCCTCATAGTAACGTAGCGTTTTAACAGGTAATCCACTTTTGGCTGCCGCCTGACCAATGTTCATAGTCGATTCCTCGCAAATAGTCGTTCGATACGCTCACAATAAACCTTTCAGTAACTGGATAGTCAATACTCATTTTACTAGATTTTAATCAAATGAAACCGTTATAAAGCAGAATTTGTTACAGAAATAACGGTTTTGGCGATAAAATAAGTGAAATAGTTGGCTTTTTTATCTTAAAATATATTATCAATATCCTTTAAAAACAAAAAGATAGAAAACTTTCTTGACAAACATATTTAATAAACCAAAATAAGTGATGAAAATTTAATAAAACAGGAGCGGCTTTTTATGGAATATCTCGATATCAGCCATCATGAATGGCTCAAAATGTGGGATGACCTCGCCACCTATAGAATAAACGCAGGAAACCATTTGTGCGTTAACAATGGCCAGTGCTGGGAATACATGGGATCCACGCTCGATCACCACCATTTTCGTCATGATTGCCACCCAATCACTAATCGTGTTGAATACGCCTACATTGAACGAGCAAGGGCAGCTGTCGGCTGGGCATAAATGAGTAAATTGATCAGATTTGCAATAATTGGAGGAGCGGCGACGCTCCTTCAGTTTTTTTTATTGTGGCTTTTTGTAGAATCAGGATTATTGGACCCAAGGATTGCATCTGCGGCCTCCTACGCCTGTTCCGCTATTTTTAATTATTTCGCGAACTACCATCTCACTTTTTCCAGCACACAAAGTCATGCAGAAACGCTGCCCAAATTTGCAGTGACAGTGGCTATTGGCGTGGCACTAAACACTACACTATTTAGCGTTTTTCTGTTTTTATTGAATAACTACCTGATTGCAGACGTAAATCTGTTAAAAGCCGCCTACCTAATTGCACAACTCTTTGCTACCCTGCTCACCCTGATTGTGAACTTCCTAATGCATAAATTCTGGATATACCGGAGATAATAATGAGCAGTGCAACACCAGCAATAGCCATACCTTCACTGGCGATTGTCGTACCTTGTTACAACGAAGAAGAAAGTCTGCCTAAAACCATCCAAGTTCTAAACAGCCTTCTCGATAAACTAATCACTGAAAATAAAATCGCTGCAAATTCCAAAAATTACTTTGTTGATGACGGTAGTCGCGACAAAACATGGAATATTTTGCATGATACTGCCCTTCAGGACACTCGCGTTGTTGGTATTAAGTTATCACGAAATAAGGGGCATCAAAATGCGCTTTATGCAGGGCTATGTACTACCACTGAAGATATCATTGTTTCAATTGACGCTGATCTGCAAGATGATCCCGTCAATATTGAAAAAATGGTGGATGAATATTTATTAGGCAATGAAGTTGTGTATGGGGTTCGCTCCGCTCGCAAAACTGATACTTTTTTTAAACGTTTCACTGCCGAAGGCTATTACCACACAATGCGCACAATGGGAGTGGATTTGGTTTTTAACCATGCCGACTTCCGCCTACTTTCGCGCCGTGCGCTGGAAGCCCTGCAGGAATACAAAGAATCGAATCTTTTTTTGCGCGGGATAGTGCGCGAAGTAGGATTTAAATCGTCCGTGGTTGAGTATGAGCGTCATGCTCGCGAGTTGGGTGAAAGTAAATATCCGCTGCGCAAAATGCTTTCATTCGCATGGAAGGGAATTACCGCATTCTCCGCAGTACCGTTACGAATGATTACAGTTTTGGGGTTGTGTTCGGGTGTAGCATCATTCGCTTTGATTTTGTGGGTTTTGGTAATCCGGTTATTTTCGGAACATGCAGTGCCCGGTTGGGCATCCATTCTTTTACCGTTACTTTTTATCGGCAGCGTTCAACTTTTATGCTTAGGCGTAATTGGCGAATACATGTCGAAAATCTACGAGGAAGTAAAAGGACGACCTAAGTACCACATTAGCCAGATAATAAAATCATAACAACACTAAAGCGTTAACCCGATGATGAATGTAAAAAATAATAATGGTCAATTAAATACTTATCTTTCAGCGACCATACTAATAAATCTGTTTTGTCTTTTTATCAGCGGGTATGGCGCAGACCTTGATTATTGGGTGGATTGGACTGGGCAACTCGCTAACAAAGGGTATTTCCAGTTTAATGGTAATTATCCCCCGCTCTATATTCATTGGCTGTACTTAGTAAGTAAAGGTTTGCATTATTTTGCGATTCCTGTCGAACCTAGTGATTTATGTAAATTTTTGTGGGAGTTTCCCGTACTTATCAGCCACTGTTTACTTACGTGGATAGTATTCAGACATCTCGAAAAATTTAAAGCCAGTGCAAATCAAACACTGGGCATCATGCTTCTCACTGTTTTCAATCCAGCGATTTTAATTGATGGTCCAACCTGGGGCCAGGTCGATCTTTTCCCAACGATGTTAGCACTGGGTGCGATTTTGATTAACTTTTCGAATCGCTACGCAGTATTAATGCTACCTACGTTTTCGCTGGCGTTACTCACAAAATTCCAAATGGTGTGTTTTCTTCCAATTATCGGAATATTATTTTTACACAAATTTAAAACACATTTAGTCGGAATTATTTTATCCCTCCTTGTTATTTTAGTTATTTTCTCGCCATTCATTTATGTCGGCTACTATAAACAAGCATTCAAGCAGGCCTATGTAGATACCCTAGGGCAATATCCTGTTATCACTATGAATGCGGCTAATTTATGGGTGCTGCTAGTTGGTAATAACGCACCTGACAACATTCAGTTTCTTGACAAGATAAGTCCATTTTTGCCGCAAAAGCTTGTTTACCCCAAATATCTTGGTATGCTTTTTTATGCTTCAATTTGTTTATGTATTTGTATTTTAGGCATCAACAATCTTATTGAATTGAAAAAAAACCGTAACACCGAAGAATTCCTTACCAGCATCCTTTTCTACGCAATGGTAAGTGCTACCGCATTTTTCACGCTTCTACCCGCAATGCATGAAAGATATTTATTTCCAGCGGTAGTATGCGCGATCATGTACTCCTCAATCACACGAAAACATATTGCTTATGCCGTACTGCTAACTGCAGCCGCAGCCTTAAATATGCTCATAATATTGGGAATAAACGGTTCCAATATTTGGGCAGGGGTTTCAACATTAGTCACTTTAGTTTTTGCCGTTAGCCTGATCCATCTTTTTGCAGGTGCAACTATATACAACGTGCTGTCTGGAACTTTGGCTGCATTCTTTAGAGTCCGATTTTCATCACTGATTGTTTTTATTGTTGCGGTTGGCTCGGTATTTATCTATTTGATTGACCGTCACACCCCGCATAAATTAGTGCTTGTTCAAAATCAAATATTATTAACAACTCAACAATTAATATCTGCCAAGCAAGATCACGGGACTATGCAACTTAACCGCAGCTTTGATAAAAAGTACTTGGCGGTAGGGAAAAGAAGATTTACTACCGGAATTGGCACGCATTCAAATTCAAAGATAGTGTTCGCACTACCCTCCAACGCAATAAGTTTTGACGTTATCCCAGGAATTGATGACGAAGTAGAATCGGCGGAATTATCATTTGAGGTTTGGGAAGACAACACATTACTATGGACTTCAAAAACTTATTACGGTCATGAAAAAGCGACACAGGTACACGTTGATCTTCATAGAGGAAAAGAAATTAAATTAGTAGTAAAAGCCGGTGAAGAAGCCGCCTGGGATCATGCTGACTGGATTAACCCAATCATAACTGTAGATCCAAATCCAGCAAATTAAATTGAAAGAATCAGCTCAAAGAAGCTGATTCTTTACATCACGCCATACCTCTATCACTTGGGCGCTTCCAGCTAAAATATTAATGGTTGCGCGCATGGATTCACCCAGCCAATTACTGCCGTCAGCTATTTAAAAACTTTTAAATTCTCGTGAATCCCCGCTATGCCGATTCACGCAGTACTACCATTGGCGGTGTGACTACTACGGGTCTACAGCAAAGCACACCAAGGCTACTGATAAATAATGCACTACCCAATGGAGCTATTAACCAGTAAATGTAATGTGGCTGTACAGGATTATGGAAAATAAATTTTTGCATACTAAATAAAAGTGTTTCCGAACTAATGGTTGCAATAATCCCCGCGATGCCTCCAAGCACCAAAAACTCTACTAATACACTTCCCAAAATTAATTTTTGCGAACTTCCTAAAGCACGCAATAATCCGGCTTCCTGCTTTCTGCTATCGATACTGCTCATTACCGCTGCAAATAATACGAGCGATCCCGCAGCCAGGGTAAGCCATAAAACCAAACCAATTCCGTCACTTACCTGATCAATAATGCTTCTGATTTGATCAATAATACGATCAAGCTCCATAACTGTAATCGTAGGATGCTTATGTAAAAGCTGATTGATAAATAATTTTTGATCGGGTGCTAGATAAATACTGGTCATAAACATCGGTGAAAAATCATTGAGCGAATTTGGTTCGAATATAAAAAAGAAATTCGGACGCATAGTTTTCCAATCCAAACTTCTAATACTCGCAACTTCAACCTCTAGATCCAGTCCACCCAAAGAAAAACTTAAATGATCACCGATTTTTAAATCTAAACTCTTTGCAACAGCATCCTCTACCGAAACACCTGGCAAGGATGTTTTTTTCCACTTATCCCACCACTCACCCTGAAGAATTTTATTATCATCTGCAAGCACATCAGATTGCGTCAAATTCACTTCACGCTGCAAAGCATTTGCTTGTTTAACCATCTCTTCAGAAGGCGCTTCGCCATTTATTTGCACTAGTCGTCCACGAACCATTGGGTACAAAGGAGAATTCTCAATATTTTTTTCAACTAGCATGGATTTCACGTCATCCAAGTCTGTTGGCGAAATATTTATTAAAAAATGATTAGGTGAATTAACGGGTACCTGGCCGCGCCAATCGCTAATGAGTGACGTCCGAACAATTGTGAGCGTAAGCAGTAACATGATAGCAATTGAAAACACCATGATTTGCACGAGACTCTGGCTTTTACGACGCTGTAAATTAGCGAAGGCCAATCGCCCAAAACCACCTAAAGAACCAGAGAACTTTTTACTGACCAAAAGTAATGACCATGAGAATACAAAAGAAATTAATACAACCATCAATAACGAAAAACTAACATTTAAAGTTAGTTTCAAATCTTGACTAAATAAAACAACTAAAAATATAACGGCTACGAACGCACATACGCCTTGTACCCACGTTTGCAAACCATCCACCTCCAATTCTTTACGCAATATTTTCAACGGTGGAACTGCTGGTAAAAACCATAATGCGGGTAATGCAAAAAACGTGATGCAAATTAACCCGCTGAAAAAACTATAAATATAAGGCGACAGATGTGCACTGTGTAACATCAAGTTATAATTTTTCTCTAAACTGTAGGCAACAAAAGACTGTATTCCATACCCTAATACCAAACCTAATATGGAAGCCAAAGTGCCAAGAATAAATAACTGACTAAAGTACAACGCACGAATCTTTGTTGCACTGGTACCCAGGCTTTTCATTAAAGCAACTTGATTAGTGTGACGCTCAGAAAATTGACGCGCAGCAATGGCTATAGCAACACCCGCTAATAAAACCGCAATAACAGCAGCAAATAATAAAAAGTTTCGGCCAGAATCCAGCGTTCTGGATAATCGCTCCTGACTATTATTAATATCTTCAATTTTTTCATGTTTGCTTAATTTTGGTTTAAGCCATTCAACAAAATTTTCAAGCTTACTCGTAGTGTCGCTTGCTAATAGCCAGGAATATTTTACCCTACTACCAACTTGGGTAACTTGCGTCGCGGGAACGTCGCCAATGTTCATGAGAATGCGCGGAGATATAGCTGAAAATGGATTACCACTTTCAGGCTCGCGAATTAAAATCTGGGTTACCGATAACTCCAACTCACCCACAGAAAGTTTATCGCCTAATTTAATTTTCAATTGCGGTAACAAGCGTGAATCAAGCCAGACTTCACCTTGTAAGGGCCCGACATCAGCACGTTTAATATCGGCAGGATTCATTGCAAATGGAATTTGACTTACATCCAACTGCCCGCGCAACGGATAATTTTTTTCTACGGCTTTAACCGCAGCAAGATGCATTTCATCACCGGCAAACACCATCGATGAAAATTCAATTGTTTTTGATTGTAGTAAGCGTTCATCATTTGCATGATCAATCCATTCTTGATTAATGGATTTGCTACTTTCAACAATAATATCTGCTCCCAGTAAGGCATTACTTTGCCCTAGGAGAGTTGAATCTAATCTGTCAGTAAAAATAGAAATTCCGCTCAGCACAGCAACGGCAAGCACGATAGAAATACTTAACAGTTTTAATTCACCGCTTCGCCAATTGCGAATTAACAAATTTAAAGCAAGCATAAGTCCCCCTTAAATTTATTGCGAAACAATACTGCCAGCAGACAGTTCGATATTTTTCTGACACATGGATGCAAGGCGATGTTCATGGGTAATTAATACCAGCGTCGCTCCTTGTGTGCGATTTAATTCAAATAGAAGATCAATAATTTTTGCACCTGTATTGCTATCCAAATTTCCGGTAGGCTCATCTGCAAATAAAATTTTAGGCTGGCTTGCAAATGCCCTCGCGATAGCAACACGTTGTTGTTCACCACCCGATAACTGTTGAGGATAATGTCGCAAACGTTTTTCTAAACCCACATGCTGTAAAAAATCCACCGCTAATTTTCGCGCTTGCTTGTCGCCACGCAATTCAAGAGGTAGCATGACATTTTCCAAAGCCGTTAATCCTGGCAACAACTGAAATGATTGGAAAATAAAACCCACATTTTCGGCACGAACTTTTGCACGGCCCTCTTCATCAAGTGCAGTTAAACAATGACCATTCAAGTAAACTTCTCCTGACGAAGGAATATCGAGTCCCGCCAAAATTCCCAGAAGAGTTGATTTACCAGAACCTGATGCTCCAGTGATCGCAAGCGACTCCCCCGCTGCCACATTCAGCGAAATAGGCTGCAATATTTCCAGCTCACCTTCTTGTGTGGGAACTTTTTTGGTAATGGAACGAACATCGAGCATTAATGCGGACGACATAAATCTAATCTCTTGGGTTGTAATCAAAGGTCTAGCCACAATAGTTTAATAATCGGCTCTACATAATTTTTGATCTTAATGCATTCAGAGAAATACCTACTGTTAGAACTTTACGTTAAACACCACAATATGGCTTGAAATATCATCATTTAATTTTTTGCGCTTTAGGTTTGACGTAAAAAAATGTATAAAAGCTGCAATGCGAAAGAATATAAATTGCTGTAGTAAAAACACAGTCATAAGTCACTAAAGATGCCACATTTACAGGAAGCCTTAGCATGACATTTGTAAGAATTTTACTAGTTTTATTTGTATTGGCCGGTGCTCATATGGCCCAGGCCAAGCAGCCGACTATTTTAGTTATGGGCGATAGCTTGAGTGCTGGCTATGGCATTCAATTAGATGAAAGTTGGGTAACTTTATTGCAGCAGGAGCTTCGCAAAGACAAGGTAAAAGTGGTAAATGCAAGCGTAAGCGGAGAAACCAGCGGTGGAGGAGTAGCGCGCCTACCCGCGCTGTTAACGAATCATCAGCCAGATATTGTTATTATTGAGTTAGGCGGAAATGATGGCTTGCGTGGGCATCCAATTTATACACTGCAAAATAACATTCAAACGATGATCACTGATAGCAAGACAGCAGGAGCAGATGTAATACTGTTAGGAATGCAAATCCCGACTAATTACGGTTCACGTTATACAAACAAATTTAGAGAAATCTATCCAAAACTGGCTGAAAAAAATAGCGTTTCCTTAGTGCCCTTTTTATTAGAGGGTGTGGCTACAAACACCGATTTACTTCAAAAAGATGGTATTCATCCTACGGCGGAAGCTCAACCTACCATTCTAAAAAATGTACTTCCAGTTCTATTGCCGTTACTTGAAAAACCTAAGAAATAATTTTGAAGGAGTTGTTTCTAAACTAATCATTTAATGGCTGAATATAATCCACCATAAGTTGCACTGATTTATTACCACGAAATTCATTGATATCTAACCGATAAGCGACTTTAATTTTTTTAAATTTATTATTTGTCCATACATTAGGGTCAATATTAAAGGCGATGGCATCCACGATTTGCTGATCACCTTCATTTATACTCAGTGTCATTTTTAGATGTTTATTACCAAGAATTTTGTGTTGTATAAGAAAAAATTCTCCATCAAAAACAGGTTCAGGAAAATGTTGTCCCCATGGCCCAGCTTCACGCAACTGCTGCGCCAAAATTAAATTAAAATCTTGCGATACTAGTTCTCCATCACTCAATACAACTGCCGACAAATCTTCTTCGCTTAATTGGCGACGCACTTCTTCATCAAATGCGGTTGCAAAATCCGAAAATTTATCACGAGTTAAACTCATACCAGCAGCCATTGCGTGACCGCCAAATTTTTGTAATAAGTTAGGATAGCGAGAAGCGATAGCGTCCAGCGCATCGCGAATGTGAAAACCTTGAATGGATCGCGCAGAACCTTTTATTTCACCATCGCCGGCGTCCGCAAATACAATTGTAGGGCGATTATATTTATCTTTAATACGCGATGCGAGAATTCCAATAACACCCTGATGCCAGGTTTCGTCAAATAAACAGACACCCCAAGGAAGTGAAGTCTCATCTGCATTTAGCACTTTTTGAAGCATAGCCATGGCTTCATGTTGCATACCAGTTTCAATGGATTTTCTATCACGATTCAAGTCATCCATTTGCATCGCCATTTCACGCGCTAAACTTTCGCTGTCACACATTAAACATTGGATTCCTAGCGACATATCATCTAAACGCCCTGCTGCATTTAAGCGTGGCCCAAGCGCAAAACCAAAATCACTGGCAACAATTTTTTGCGCAGATTTTCCTGCAACTTCCAAAAGTGCTTTAATACCAGGACGCGACGCACCCGCACGAATTCGCTGTAAACCCTGGGAAACTAAAATACGATTGTTATGATCAAGCGGAACGACGTCTGCAACAGTTCCAAGTGCAACCAGATCTAAAAAATTTGCCATGTTAGGCTCAGCGATACCACTTTCTGTGAACCAACCCATCTGCCGCAATTCAGCGCGTAGCGCATTCATTACATAAAAAATAACACCCACACCAGCAAGATTTTTACTGGGAAATTCACAACCAGGTTGATTAGGATTCACGATTGCATCAGCATTTGGAATTTCTTTACCTGGTAAATGATGGTCAGTAACAATCACCGCAATTCCTAAATCACGCGCAGCTCGCACACCCTCGATACTTGAAATTCCGTTATCCACCGTGATGATGACATCAGGTTGTTGTGCAGCAGCTACCGCAACAATTTCAGGTGTTAATCCATAACCATATTCAAATCGATTAGGGACTAAAAAATCAACATTATGTAAACCCATCGAACGCAATGCCAAAACAGCAAGCGCACTACTCGTAGCACCATCCGCATCAAAATCGCCAACAATAATTATTTTTGCCTGCGCAACAACAGCATCCGCCAAAATACTTACGGCATCATGAAGGCCCTTAAAATTAGGTTTAAGTAGTTGTCCAAGCTGATATTGTAATTCGTGAGGCTGTTGAACACCGCGTGCGCTGTAAACTCGTTGCAATAAAGGATGAACGGATAAATCAAATTGAGTTTGTTGTTCTATGAAACGACGCTTGATAATTTTTTGCATAAAATAGATCTATTGAAAAGACTCAAAAATCATAAACACCAACAATATATTGGTAGAAAGTTTGACAGGGTTTGCATTAAGTTGTTTGTGTTTCATACGGCAAAAAATTACAGTGCGGCGACGGAAAGCAATTGATTTACCTTTATGTAGGGATTATTTATGAAAACGGTAAGTATAACCGCATCTGTAGGCGAGAACGCTAAAAATAAAAACAGCGACGTTAGCCTCATTCAACAAGCGTTAAACCATATCATCCAATACAACATTTTAGCTCCTCTAGGATCGCTCAAAGAGGACGGTGTTGCAGGTAGAAATACGAAAGTGGCTATTCGGCAGTTTCAGCGTGTTGCACTCAGAATGGCAGCGCCAGATGCTAGGGTTGATGCTAACTGAAAAACCTTACAAAAACTTAATGCAGTCATTGAAGCGTCCAGCAAATTAAACCTTGATGCAATATCTAGAATTCGCAGTTGGCTGCCAATTCATGGAGTAGACAAGCTATTAACAGAAATTTTTCAACAATTTAACCGCATCCAGTATGGACTTCTCGCAGGAGAAGCAGCTCACAAAGCCCAAGCTTTGAACGCTAATCCAACCATCAACAAAGATCTTGGTGCCTTATCCAAAAGCGAGTTTGTCAGACAGGTATTTGAATCGGCTAAGAAAGAAGAAGCCATGTCTAAAGTGCCTCCAGCTGTTACTACCGCACAAGCTATTCTTGAAACAGGCTATGGCAAGTCAGTACCTACAGACTTATATACTAAAAAATACAGTTACAATTTATTTGGCATTAAAGGTATAGGGCCCGCAGGTTCAGTCTCCATATATACGCATGAAGTTATAAAACATGAACGAATTAAAATTATTGATAAATTCAAGGCATATCATAGCTTTTCCGAATCAATAACTGGACGCACTCAATTTCTCAAAGACAACAGCATCTATAAATCTTTGTTTAAAACAACCGACGCGGAAGAATGGGCTGAAGGGCTTCAGGAAGCAGGTTATGCAACAGATCCTAACTATGCCAAACTGCTTATTTCTATAATGAAATCTTGGAAACTTATATGATTACTAGATTCTTACTTATTTTTATATTTTCTCTCTCTGCAGTGGGATGTAAAGCAGAAACAAAAGACTCAAAAACTCAGCCTGGAATTTCAATTACAGAGGCAGACACTGAGACTGTATTGACAATATTTTCTAATGCAATCCTGGAAAAAAATGTTAACTCATTCTTAAGTATTACGGATGCGAAAGGCATTTATCTTGTGAGGAAATTTACATCGGGAAATCTTGGCGGTCGGGGACCAGAGCTTAGTGAATTAATAAATCCTCTGACAATTAATGATAAATTACAATTCCCAATAAAAAATCAAACTCCCTATAGCGTCAAATCACATTTTCCAGAATTGCCTATTAAATCCTATAAAGCATTACCTCGTCGCTCGCTGCTCCTTGAATCAGACGCAAATCATTTTGATCAGTGGGAATCTAGTTTGAAAAAAAGCTTAAAAGGAGTTCCTGAAGCAATCAAAGCAGATCCAGTTCTGCTAGTGTCATCATCCTCAAAATATTTGGTTTATGCAGAAGCACAAATTATTGACGATATATTAGTGGGAGGCTTTGCCATTTTTTCAATGCAGGATGGCAAGTTGAAGCTCGTATCACTTGTACAGCTTTTATAAAATTACTTACCAAAAATAAAAAAGCCGTATTGGAAACCAATACGGCTTTTTTTATGCAGCAAAATATTTACTTACGCACATTAACCGCAATAAACTCCTGAACTTTTTTCAGTTCTTGTGGCAATACCGTGTAGCGTTCTTCGCGCTCAAATAAATCACTCATATGGTGTGGTAACTTTGGATCTTCCGCCTGCCCAGCTTTGCGCACGGACTCGGGGAACTTTGCGGGGTGAGCTGTTGCCAAGC
>Ga0247733_1000408_pt1 | contig 13553 bp, 10 predicted proteins | sample UWRJL043104R2_FD_180932 | JGI IMG/M metagenome (GOLD analysis project Ga0247733, IMG submission 180932) | Plant litter microbial communities from Arlington Agricultural Research Station in Wisconsin, United States - UWRJ-L043-104R-2 | ecosystem: Environmental > Terrestrial > Plant litter >...
CGACACTTCTGCAGCTGGCAAACTTTCAGACCCATCCGTAGCTGGCAAACTGTCCGACACTTCTGCAGCTGGCAAACTTTCAGACCCATCCGTAGCTGGCAAACTGTCCGACACTTCTGCAGCTAGCAAACTTTCCGACACTTCTGCAGCTGGGAAACTCTCGGACCCTTCTCTAGCTGGCGAACTTTCGGACCCATCCATAGCTGGCAAACTTTCCGACACTTCTGCAGCTAGCGAAATTTCCGACTCTTCCGCAGCAAGCATATATCCCGACATAAGTCTCTTCAGCGATTACTTCGCACCTGAAGACTATCTCGCACTCAACGAACATTCCCTGAAAGACGTCTACAAACTTGTAGAATGGGAAGGTAGGAAGTTCCGACTGAAGATAATGGACTATACAGCTAGACACGTTCGGCCTATCCGCCTACCTTTCGTAGCACCCAGCAGACTCAGTGCTCCTTCGTCTGCTCTAGACGTCGCAGACATAGAAAAATGGATCTCCGAAACATCGACTGCCATGAGGAGTCATGAACCCGGGGGATATTTCAAGAAGCTTTGGAGTCATGGACCTGGGAAATTTTTTAAGAATTTGTGGACTAAGGGTAAAGCTTCATTATACAAGCTGCGGTTGAGGAGTATAGTTCGATTACAGAAGCTGCTACGCCGTTTTAAATTTCGCAAGTTAAGAACTACCGAACCACTTCAGGCTTTTCCGGACTCAACGACATTGTGGATTCCGCCATCAGACAAGATTCATGGACCGTACCGGCATTACCAGCTGGGGACACCCGGTTCCGGGACTCGCCCGCCCACGTTCGCTATAACTAAGCCCAAAACTCCGTATGCCTGGCAGAAGGAAAATGTCGTATCTATCGTTAAGGGAGTACCTATTCGGCTACCACCTGAGTTGAAATTCGACCCCGAATGGGCAGTGAAGGCGAAAGCTTGGCATATGCCGGGGATGCCGGGGATGCCGGGACAGTCCATCCGGTCCCCATTGAAGAACAACTTCGCCATATTCCAAAACGGTAAGCTGCTGGCTTCGGGTCTGGGTGACAAGCTCGTCTTGAGAGATCATTGGCGTACTGTCGCAAATTTTGGTACATACAATCCCGTACCAACAGTTGGCGAGTTCAGGAAACGAACTACAGAAGATCAAGCGGACGTCCAAACGGATTCTCAAGAGCAGGGTCTATACACCATATACTATGGCCCGTGGACTATGTACGCAAATGACGCCACACTAAGACCCGAGTTGAAGCAGATGATCGCGGACCGCCATGGGATTGGAGGTTCCTTTTTCGAACTGGAGCAATTTCGGACCGATGATCTGGCATCCACAGTTGCAGATGGCTCGAGCCTCTACCACCAGATCAATATCAACCGCACAAGCGTTTTCTTTTCTAATGACCCTGTCGAGGCTGCTGCCGCTCTGGAACAAGCAGGGATTTTGTCAGAACAAGATACCGTTACTCCACGCTTGAGTCCCAGATTTTCCATCCTTCCCTTGGAAACCAGTGAGGAGATCCCGGACTCGGATGACCAACTTCCAGCATTGTGGGACCTTGGATCGCGCATCCAGCGCAGACTACTGCGAGAAGATGGCACTTCTATGTCACGGGTTGAGGTCTTATCATTTTTGGAGCGCAATTTGGCCGACATTGACTCCTACCTCGAGAATCTTCGCAAGCCCGAATTCACCTTCCGCCATGAATACATCCCCGTGCCGCCGAAAACGTCCAACCCCGACTTCAAAGTCACGACCCATGCCTCCGATTTTACCTCTTGGCAGGAAGTACTTGGCGGTGTTGAGTTCACGGGTCTTCGTTCCAACGGTCCCGCCGAAAGAGAGGTCCCACAAATGCGTTGGGAAGTGCCCGTGGAAGATTCTAACAGCACCGGCAACCTTCACAAGCGCGGCACCAACTATCCGAATCAAGCCCATGCTGCAATTGCTCACCACATCATGGGTACATTGGGCACGGTGGAGGCTCTGGGTTTGGTCGCTCCGCAACGGAGCAGGAAACGGTCTGCCGGCTGGAAACTCGACCAGGAAGACAATGCCTTTGTCGTGAACATGGACAGGAGTCATTTCTCCAACGACATCAAGCAGCAAACCTGTGGTATCGATAATTACACTGGCAATCAGACCCAGAACATACAAAATTGTCACGACATCCTCGACGAGACTGTGGAGAGCATTACTGCGAGACTCAAGCGGTCGTTGGCTATGACGCATGATCCGTTGAATTGGCAGCACGGCGCTTCGTCTCCATGGGCCGAAGCAATGGCAAAGCAGTTCAGCACTTTTACTCCCGTTGTCGGTGCTCTCGGTCTATCGACTCGTAGCGCTCTATATGAGCAGAAGATATTCGAGAGATTGAAGAATAGTCTGGTGTCGAAGGCTTACGCCGACGAGAAGTGCTACAACAGATGCACAAGAAGCGACGCAGCATTCGAACAGGGCTCCTCAGATATCCACCACTTTGACGACGGGGTAAAATGTCGTGCTGGATGTTACGATCCCACAGAACAGCGCTTCGAAGGGCTCTACGGTCTCTCTGAAAAGAGTGCAGCTGCCGAGCGGTCCCCGTGGTACATGAACGAGACCGACATTGTGACGTCATCGTACAGAGCGTACCAGGAGCGCACGGGGGAAGGTTTCCTTCCAGGCTCTTTCAACCTGAACCCTTTCGGCGACAACCTCCGAGACTATTCGCCCATCCTCCCGACCTGCTTCAGCGAATACCAGAGCATCCCTCTCGAGCATGAGCACCAAAAAGGCCTCAGCCACGTTCCTTGTTCGTGCGGTAACATGTATGGCAATGAATCGGATATCTTCTGGGCGGCGTCTGACTGGTCCGGCGGCGACAAGCACTACGAGCGCAACATGCTGAAAGATTGCGTCAAAGACGACCACATGAACCACATGGCCAAGCAGTATCCTGCCGCCTACCTAGTTAACATGTGCCAGCTGCATTACCACGCCGTCGCCCCGCTAGGATCCTACCTGTACAAGAAGGACAGAGGCCATTGGCAGGAGAACCAGAGTATGTGTTACCGCGTCTTGGGCTATTATGACGATCACAAGGATCGCGGCGATGATTTCCTGAACGAGAAAATCTGCAAAATTTGGGCCGCGAATGCCGAGGGCTTTCATAAGAATATGAAGCCGGATTTCGAGATTGTGAACAGCGCGTTGAACCATGGCGGATGCAAATATTGGAGGAAGTCGTGCAAGGATAGGAGCAAATGTGGTGGGTATCCAGAGGGCTACTGAGTTGGCTATCGACGGCTCTGGGGGTAGGCAAGAATGCTTCGCAGGGTTGGTATCTGGTTTTTCAAGTTTCGCTTGTTTGTATGGGGAGACCACTGTCATCACCATCGCTAACAGACTCAAATTGAACTCGTCGTGGTCGCTTGACATGTGACACTGCAATGACCTTGAACCGAGAAGCCGAGAAGAGAAGGCAGAACTGCTCGATCCATGCCGCGCTTCCATGGGCTGTCTGTTGCTACTGCATTGTTTCAGGGGTCCAATGGATCCACAATGCCGCGACCCCCGTTTCTGTATTGAAGCGGAATAGTCGTTCGTCATGCGGGGTCTCCCGCTCACCTCGGTACGATCGAACCTAGAACAAGAGTGTTCGTAGAGCGGTGTCCGTTTCGGCGACCTGAATCAAAGCCCGACGAGTAGGTGTTAGCTGGTAGGTATCGCCTCCGCTTTTGGTAATGTCCCTTTTGAAAAGGCTACACTCCAACGCTCAGCGCGGCAGTCCATTCCCAGCTCCACCACCACTACTCTGCGACCCACCCCCCGCCCCACCAATACCCGGCCTCCTCCTCCTCAGCGCCAACCTCACAGGCTCATCTCTGTTCGCTGTCGGGAATGCCAATCCTCTCGTGCCTACACAGTACACAATCAGCAAAGCTCCACCTTCACCTTCCCCAACGACTCCACAAACACATACCTACACCAGCCCCCGCTGCTGCTCCTCCTACCCCCTCCCCCGGCGCCCTCCGCATCAGCTCCTCCAACCCCAAGTCCTTCCAGCTGACCTCCTTCTTCCCCTGGGTCGCGCGCTGTATGCCAAACGCCGCGTGCTGGTCCGGCACGACGTCGTCTTCGTCTTCGGGATTCAGCGGCTGGTGTTGCGGTAGGACGTAGATTTCTTCGTCGGGGAGCTTGGACGTGGAGGGGCGGGTGAACTCTTCGATCAGGTCGGCGTGGTGAGAGGCGTGGAGGTGGAGGTAGGTGGCTGTTGAGTCGCGTGTCTAGGTGGATGTTAGGCGTGGGAGGGTGGAGAGGGGAGGGGGACGAGGGGAGGGAGACGGGATTAGTACCATGATGGGAGATGTTCGCGGCGTGTGAATTTTGTAGAGAAGCGAGGTAGTATCGTTGGTTGTAGTGATGGTTGAGCTCATGCTTCAGAGCTCCCCGCGTCCAAATGTCGCGACTCCCCCGCGTAAAGGCGCTAACCCCTCTTTGATCTAGCGGGCTATCATCCGATGCGTTTCCACGTGTCTTGATTAATAGCTGACATCTCTCTTGTTCGTCTCCTAATTTCCTTAAGAGGCTAAAGGTCTCGCCGCCTTGTCGTTAGTCACGGCGATCGGGGTGGACGATAATGCACCGCTAATACCAGTGGGGAAGCGGAGTCGCACCAGTCGACTGCCGAGGGTCAACTACAGCGAGTACGGCCGTAATAATTAATTTCCCCTACAATTGTCCCAAATTTGAGCATAGGATTTGGACAATCTCAACCTCACGGCTACACAACACGAAAGTCACATCCATCGACAAAGTTGAAAAGGCATCTACGAACCGAACACGCGTTGTTATTCCCTCATCAGCTACAACTCATCGCCATCATGGTCGAAGGACGCTGCAACTGCGGCAGTATCAAAGTCACGATCCCTAAGCTTCCCGAGCAATCTGGCATCTGCTCATGGTACGATTCTCCATGCGCACGGTCTACCTAACACTAAACTATGTAGCGCGAACTGCAAGCGGGCGGGCTCCGCTCCCTTCTCCATTGTGTACTTGCTCGACAAGTCGGATGTCGATATCAAGGATCCCAGTGGTGCCTTGAAGAACTACGAAGACAGTGATACGAAGAGCGGGAATCTTCTCGTCAGACAGTTCTGCGGAAATTGTGGCAGGTTCGTACATCCCGTTGAGTCGTTGCGGACATGAGCTGACTAGTACTTCGCACAGCCCTGTTGCTTCGTTGCTTGGACCTGATGCCCCCGCTATCATCATCAAGGCCGGGTTATTCGACCAGGCACCCGCTCCGGCACATGCAGTTTTCCAAGAGACCAAGCCAGAATGGGTGAATGTCGTCAAGGCGGGGGAGTAGGACATGAAGTTGTAGGTGCAGCGTTGTTGGCGGCATCTGATGTTTGATAGAACTGCCCAAGTGCAAATCTCTCGCTGAGCATCTCTTTCCTCATACTTCGACATCAATTCATCCAACGTACAGCAGTATCTTGACGAGTTTTTCTAAAACTACTACTTAGAGCTTGGCCTTTTGTGTTGCGAGTGCCAGAGATGTTGAGGTTGGTGATTCTTAGTATTCAGGAACCTTCGCAACGGGTTTCCCATTTCTTGTTATTCAGAGTCGACACAGTTGTTCCGTATAAGATAGACAGAGTCCTGGAGAACTATCTAAGCCTTTGGCGTAATGGCTTCATTCGACTGCAGCTCAAACGAGTCATTATGATGCTCGGCCTGCCAAAATTGTCGTTGTCCCTTGATAGCACGAATGAACCAGGGCTGGCTACGGGGCGAGTCGGAGCGGACTGTGGCGCAACATCATTAGCTTCCCTGATAGTGAGTAATTGGGTGGGAAAGGGGACTCACAGCTCCAGTACTCCTTATTTTCGTAGTCCGGGGGCAGAATGCGACCACGCGTGATTTTGCCAACGGCCCATGTGACGGAGTTGATGGCGGCATAGCTCATGATACCTGCGACAAGGCCGTAGGCGATGGAGTAGGAAAATGGCATAAACATGAGTGTTATGAAAGCAGGAATCGAGTCGCCAGGGTAGTTCCAATTGATTGCCAGGACGCCGCGCATCATCATGCAGCCAACGAGGACCAATGTGCCACCGGTAGCCCATGGAGGTATAGAGGCAAAGATAGGTGCAAAGAAAAGAGAGACAAAGAAGCATAGGCCAGTGGTGATCGCGGTGATGCCAGTGCGGCCGCCTTCTTGGATGCCTGCAGTACAAATTAGCAATGTCTCAAATAAGACTCGGTGACATACCAGCGCTAGACTCGACGAAGGCAGAGACGGGCGATGAACCGAAAAGAGAACCGATGGAGATGGAGATGGCGTCGGCACTATACGCAATAGTACTGCGAGGGAAATCTCCCGTAGCCGGATCGACGACTCCTGAAAATCGAGCCATGGAATACAGAGTACCCGTAGCATCAAGGATGTCGACATAGAGCATAGTGAACACGGCCAAGGCAAATTGCCCGCCGACCTTGGAGAGATCCCAGTCCTGGGCTAGAAGTGTGCGTTGGATCGGATGAAATCCAACGACCTCTTTGAAGAAATCAAAGCGTCTGTCTCCGACCAAGGTGCGAGGAAAAAAGGTAATGGAGGTATCGCGAGGCCAGGAAAAGATGGAAACCAGGGCAATACCAACAATGATGGAGCCACGGATCTTGTATGTCATGAGAATGGACGTGAAAATTCCGCCAACAAGGAAACCGAGCCACATGGTGGGCGAGGTTGCCTTGTGAGATAAACAAGCGCCAGTGTCTGGATCGAGAAATTCCGGAGGGCAACCCCCAAGTGCAAGCGGTGTGTTCTTGGATCCCGTGATAGCTCCAAGGCCGGCCGAGTACGAAAGACCAATCACGGTTAGAAAGAGCCCAATACCTGCACCGCAGGCGACCTTGATAGAGGCTGGGATAACGCGGGCAAGCCATTGACGGGCACCGAGGAGAGAGAGGCCAACAAAGATGAAGCCCTCAACGAAAACGGCCGTCATCGCAACACTATAGTCGATTGGGCCAGTCCCGTGGAAGCCAACAATTTGATAGGTTAAATAGGCGTTTAGACCCATTGCAGGAGCGACAGCGACCGGGAGATTTGAGCTGACGCCCATGAGAATAGAGCCTAGGCAAGCAATGGCAGCCGTTGCTGTGACGAAATCGCGATTGATTTCGAGGAGACACAGAGAGTATTCAGCGTTGTTGGCGCAAGTACGGTCGATAGTGTCATTGCAGACACAGGTACCACCCGAATCGGTGAGTACGGAGGCCTGTAGGTTTTCTCAGTAGCTGTCACGGTCGCACTTCGAGGCTACGTACGTTGACGGCGATGATGTAGGCCATGGTGCAAAAAGTGGTCAGACCGGCTCGTAGCTCCGTGGTGAACCTCGCGTTGGGGATTGCACTCGGCTACTCGAAATCAGCAAAGAATTCTAAAAAGACAAAAAGTGTGCCGAACATGACCAGATCCATCGAGGTGAAAATATCGACCGACGAAGGAGGCAGAGACGACATCATTGAGAGCCGCCTTGTTTCGTTGTATGAAGCCCATATCGGTAGAGACAGCTGCACAACGAGGCTAATCACGTCGAGTGTCTAGGCATGTCTTCTATATGGCATGATCGTGCAAGCAGGTGAAACCCCTGAGGGCGCCGAGTGCGCTCCCCTGTCAAGCAGTGCATGATTCTAGCGATAACGCGCAAACTAGACCCAAACTGCGGGGCTGCAGTGCATATGCGGATCTGTAGTGCGACAGTCAACCACGGGTCTGTGGTGCTAGGCCCGGGTGAAGGTTCGAGCACGACCCCGTGGGAGGCTCCACAGTGGAGATATGTGCCTCAGACCCAGAATGGCGATTCGCCGATCACAACATTGGATGGTGTGCTGGTGCCCGCGGCGTATGTGAATCGTACGTTACTGGCTTATCACACACATTAATGCGAGTAATTTGGAAATAGCGGTAACTCTAACTGTACACTAATTCTGACCTAATTGACTGGACATCCTTATGGTGGTGGTGCTGGGATGGGGCTTTGGGATGTGTCTTGACTGCTACCACAGGTCTGGAGATTCAATTGGGAAATCGACTCGCCAGGCATACCTCTTACGGTCTTACCCCGTTTTGAATAGCGAGTGACCTTGACGAGTCGTGCCGTGTCCTCATCTTATCACAATCTCTCTCGGCCCGACGTCGGCGCGACTCGTAGGTGCCCACTGCGATAATAAGGCCGCCCCATACGAGGTCCAACAGAAAGAATTGATATTGTTGAACCTGATCAGTCCTTCGGCCAAATGCTATTAAATGTTGGATTATCCCTGAGATCATCACTCCCCGCAGCTTGGAGTCTGGATCTGCTCCTGGACCCTGTGAATCTCGGAAGCTAGAGCCACCACCCGGCGCCATGTTCCCAACCTTCGACGTTCCTCCCCAGGAAGCCGAGACGATCAAATCTCGTAGGGCTAGGAAAGTGAAAGATGATGCCACGTCGTCGCTGTCTGGGGGGAGTGTACGCAGTGAAGAGGCTACGCACAGCAGCAGCAAGAAGACGGGTGGATTTGGCTGGTTCTCCAAGAGTAAGAAGAACGAGATCAAGGAGATACCGGTACTTCCTTCATTGAAGCAGTCGCAAAGACATCTGCAGGAGCCACCCCTTCCGCCACCCACTAAAGCGCTGCCTTCGCCGCCCCCGTTGCCCGGATTGCTGAATCCCATGAGCGAGACCAGCAGCAGAAATGACCCGCGGCGCAGGACGCAGCATTCGGATTACTCTCAAGCGTCGAGCAGCAGCGCCGGAGGCAGTGTCTTCTCCCGCCAATCGCGCGCCGAAACAGCCATTTCTGAAGAGAGCTTCTCCCGCAAGTCGCGCACCGAAACAGTCCTTTCCGAAGAGAGCTTCTCCAGCCATGTAGACAACAACCGTCAAGCGCAGGGCCCCTTTGCCCGCGCCCTGGCCAAAATGGAATCCGCAGGTCCCCGCATCATGTCTGCACGCTTGGAAGAACAATGGGAGGGCCTAGACGACGATGAAAGCTACCAAGAAGTCGCCTTCGAGAAACGACTATGGGCCTTGACCGCCTACCAGCGCTTGGTCCAGAACAAGCAGCTTCAATCGCCGGCGCACGAACTGCTGAGTAACAGTCGTCCAGCCGACCAGAGGAGGATCCTTCACTTGTACGGCTCGTTGGGTACGTACTCGCGCAAACTGTATGCGCATTTCGCAGTCACTGACCACCACAGCCGATGGATGGATGCTTGCGGCCTGTTACTCTGCAGCAACCGTCTATACTGTATCGTGCACGCAGTCCACAACCACACCTACACTCTACCCCGCACCGCTCAACCATCACCCCCTATACGTCCCCTCTGTCGCCTCGCCCCTGCCCTTCCCGGACAACTACTTTGATGCCATCATCTCACGTTCCATATCAACCATTCTTGGCAACGAAGAATGGGCACCATGCCTCTTCGACAGTATGCGTGTACTTAAGCCAGGTGGCCAGCTGGAAATACTATCCCTCGATGCGCATATAAGCCGCGAGGGACCGATGTTGTCGGCATGGGCTGATCACTACACCACTGACCGGCTAGAAGCGCAAGGCCTGAGCATGCAGCCTTCAGACACGGTCCTCGACACAATGGACATTGTCGGTCTAGAAGATATTCGCCGTGCCCGAGTGGCGCTCCCTGCGCATGCTGCGCCTTCGGCATCGACGAAAGACATCATTGAGACTAGCCGGATGATGATGCTTCTGGGTCGCCATTTCTACCAGGACCTGTATGCCCGATTTCTCCACGTGGGGCAGGGCGAAGAATGGTTTTGGGAACGCAAGGATATTAGGGAAGAGTGCAACCGTCAGCAAGCAAAGATGGTGCTGACCATTACACGTGCCCAGAAGCCGAGTGTGACGATGAACAGGCAGAGCTTTCTTAGTATGTAGAGCAACCGGTCTTTTTGTCTAGCGAAGTTCATGGACGAGTATCATACTTATGAGATAGGATAGAGTGGGACGGCCCTAGTGGTAATACAGCTATCGTATGATTAAATAATAAACGGCTCCCTACATGAGCACTGCAATCTTGAGGGTTGTAGAGACGTGCTTTAATTTGAAATATGAGAAGACATGGATCGTTCATGTTCGCGATGGATGAGTATAGCAGAACTGTGATGGTAGCTAGTAGCTATGCTTAGCAAGGTACTACACTATCTAGGGCTGCATGCTATTCTCTGCCACCGGAAACTATAATCAACTTATATCTCTTCCTAACGCTACTTATTCTAGACGTCCACGGCAAGGTCAGGGCAGGAACGGGTCGGCCATCTTCTTAGCTAGCGGTGGCGATATTATCACTGCGTCATGCTTATTCTCCTTTTAATACGGTCACATATTGCGCGTAAGCACATGCATAGAACTTTTTTATTACGCACGTACTGAAGTAAGCTACATACCTATAGGTCACTCCGGCGCATCTATTCGCAACTCATCTACTTTAATGTTCTAACTCCCACCCCCCTGAAGACAGGTGTCAAATGTTCTTAGCTTCAAGAATCTTAACTACTTTTGTTTGTCCATGCACGCGTGCAATCGTAAGCGGGCTCCTGCCATCCACATCTTCATAATGATGTTTGGCACCGTGATTGAGAAGTAGCTCGATTACTTTTACGTGACCGTCGGCGGCAGGCCAGAAGAGCGGCGTGCGTTTGCTGATGCTTGTTGCATTCACATCTACAGCTTTAGTCGCTAGAAGGACACGGACAATGTCTGTATGACCTTGAGCGGCTGCATGCCATAAAGGAGTTGTGCCCCAAACGTCTTGTTTGTCGGGAGGCACACTTTGTCGAGTGAGTTCTAGGACAGTTTCTGCATCCCCTTCCTTTGTAGCAACGCAGAGACGTGCAATATTAATCCACTCCTGTGATACGGTGGCCGCTCCAGCCCATTGATCAAGAAGACGAAGCGTGTTGATTTGACCGCTAGTAGCCGCTGACTGAATTACTACATCGGTGATGTCGATGGATGTTATTTTGTGGAGATACTCGATGACTCTTCCGCCGCCCGAATTGCCCGCAGCTGCGACAACGACCTCTTGCGTGATCTGGACCTCTGCGCCGCGTCGGTCGAGAAGAAGTGTCATAATCTCCTTGCCATCGCCTTCGTTCCCTGCGGCTGCGACAACGACCTCTTGCGTAATCTGGACGTCTGCGCCGCGACGGTTGAGAAGAAGTGTCATGATGTCCTTGCCATTGTCCCAGTTCCCTGCAGCTGCGACAACGACCTCTTGCGTAATCTAGACATCTACGCCCTGACGGTCGAGAAGGAGTGTCACTACATTCTTATCAAACCTCTGAACAATGGCGACAACTGTCTCTTGCGTGATCTGGACATCTGCGCCCCGACAGTCGAGAAGAAGTATTATAATCTCCTTACCATCGCCTTCGTTCCCTGCGGCTACGACAACGACCTCTTGCGTAATCTAGACGTCTGCGCCGCGACGGTTAAGAAGAAGTATTATAATGTCCTTGCCATTATCCCAGTTCCCTATAGCTGCGACAACGACCTCTTGCGTAATCTAGATATCTGCGCCCTAACGGTCGAGAAGGAGTGTTACTACATTCTTATTAAAGCTCTGAATAATGGCGATAACTATCTCTTGCGTAATCTGGACCTCTACGCCCTGACGGTTAAGAAGAAGTGTTATAATATCCTTGCCATTGTCCTAGTTCCCTATAGCTGCGACAACGACCTCTTGCGTAATCTAGACGTCTGCGCCCTAACGTTTAAGTAGGAGTATTATAATGTCCTTACTATTACCTCTATTCTCTATAGCTGCGATAACGACCTCTTGCGTAATCTAGATATCTACGCTCTAACGGTCGAGAAGAAGTATTATAATATCCTTACTATTGCCCCAGTTCCCTGTAGCTGCGACAACGATCTCTTACGTAATCTAGACGTCTACGCCGCGACGGTTGAGAAGAAGTGTTATAATATTCTTACTATTATCCTAGTTCCCTATAGCTGCGATAACGACCTCTTGCGTAATCTAGATATCTACGCCCTAACGGTCGAGAAGGAGTGTTACTATATTCTTATTAAACCTCTAAATAATGGCGATAACTATCTCTTGCGTAATCTAGATATCTACGCCCCGACGGTTAAGAAGAAGTATTATAATCTCCTTACCATCGCCTTCGTTCCCTACGGCTACGATAACGACCTCTTGCGTAATCTAGACATCTGCGCCCTAACGGTCGAGAAGGAGTGTCACTATATTCTTATTAAACCTCTAAATAATGGCGATAACTATCTCTTACGTAATCTAGACATCTACGCCCTGACGGTCGAGAAGAAGTGTTATAATCTCCTTACTATCGTCTTCGTTCCCTGCGGCTGCGATAACGACCTCTTATATAATCTAGACATCTACGCCGCGATAGTCGAGAAGAAGTGTTATAATCTCCTTACCATTGCCTTCGTTCCCTACGGCTGCGATAACGATCTCTTATATAATCTAGACCTCTGCGCCGTATTGGTTAAGAAGGAGTATTATAATATTCTTACTATTATTCTAGTTCTTTGCAGCTGCGACAACGACCTCTTACGTAATCTAGATATCTACGCCCTAACGGTCGAGAAGAAGTATTATAATGTCCTTGCCATTGCCCTAGTTTCCTGTAGCTGCGACAACGACCTCTTACGTAATCTAAATATCTGCGCTCCGACGGTTAAGAAGAAGTGTTATAATATCCTTATTCTAGTTCCCTATAGCTGCGATAATAACCTCTTGCGTAATCTAGATATCTACGCCCCGACGGTTGAGAAGAAGTATTATAATATTCTTACCATTGCCTCAGTTCCCTGCAGCTGCGACAACGACCTCTTGCGTAATCTAGACCTCTGCGCCGTGTTGGTCGAGAAGGAGTGTTATAATCTCCTTGCTATTATTCTAGTTCTTTGCAGCTGCGACAACGACCTCTGGCGTAATCTAGACATCTGCGCCCCGACGGTTGAGAAGAAGTGTTATAATATCCTTATTCCAGTTCCCTGCAGCTGCGACAACGACCTCTTGCGTAATCTGGACATCTGCGCCCCGACGGTTGAGAAGAAGTGTTATAATATCCTTGCCATTGCCCCAGTTCCCTGCAGCTGCGACAATAACCTCTTGCGTAATCTGGACATCTGCGCCGCGACGGTTAAGAAGAAGTATCATAATGTCCTTGCCATTGTCCTAGTTCCCTGCAGCTGCGACAACGACCTCTTGCGTAATCTGGACATCTGCGCCCTGACGGTCGAGAAGGAGTGTCACTACATTCTTATCAAACCTCTGAACAATGGCGACAACTGTCTCTTGCGTAATCTGGACGTCTGCGCCGCGACGGTTGAGAAGAAGTGTCATAATGTCCTTGCCATTGTCCCAGTTCCCTGCAGCTGCGACAACGACCTCTTGCGTAATCTGGACATCTGCGCCCTGACGGTCGAGAAGGAGTGTCACTACATTCTTATCAAACCTCTGAACAATGGCGACAACTGTCTCTTGCGTAAT
>Ga0247733_1000409_pt1 | contig 13493 bp, 11 predicted proteins | sample UWRJL043104R2_FD_180932 | JGI IMG/M metagenome (GOLD analysis project Ga0247733, IMG submission 180932) | Plant litter microbial communities from Arlington Agricultural Research Station in Wisconsin, United States - UWRJ-L043-104R-2 | ecosystem: Environmental > Terrestrial > Plant litter >...
TGCCATAGGTGCCCCAGTTGCCATAGGTGCCGCCAGTTCCATTGGTGCCCCCACTGCCATAGGTGCCGCCAGTGCCATAGTTGCCGCCAGTTCCATTGGTGCCTCCATTGCCCCCATTGCCATAGGTGCCGCCAGTGCCATAGGTACCCCAATTGCCATAGGTGCCGCCATTGCCATAGGTGCCGCCATTGCCATTGGTGCCTCCATTGCCATAGTTGCCCCCATTGTCATAGGTGCCGCCAGTGCAATTGGTGCCCCCACTGCCATAGGTGCCGCCAGTGCCAGAGGTGCCGCCAGTGCATTTGGTGCCTCCATTGCCATAGGTGCCCCCATTGTCATTGGTACCACCATTGCCATAGGTGCCACCATCGCGTCGGGCGCCCCCGTAACCATTGCCATAGCGGTTCATGACTGTCGCGCCACCATTAGCATCTGCAGTAGTTCGGATCAAGATCGGGGCTTCTCCATTAACCGAGCCGTCAAAGGCACGGTTAACAATATTTGCGCCGCCGTTGCCACTGGTCGCGGTTTCGTTATTCTTCATCGATCGGTCGGTGTAGCCACTGAAGGCACGATTTACGGTAACTGCTCCGCCTTTGGGGGCAACACCTAAGATGTGTTCGACAGGCTGGTTGAAGAGAGAAGGAGAAGATTCACCATTGCCACGCACAGCAGTTTCTGGGTCACTACGAGCGCCATGAACACCGTAAACATCACCGTTCACAGGACGGAGAGGCTTCGCCGTGAAGAGGTTGTTGGCGTCGACGGCAGCCCCGATGATAGAGGGTAATTTTCGACCGGCAGTATAGTGCCCATTTCGAACGTTCGAACCGCCAACAATGGTAGAAGTCGTAGGCGTAGTCCTGCACACATCTTTAGCACCAAGCCCGGGATTACACACCGCATCGGAATGCACTTACTTCCGCTCCACCCCTTTATTTCCAGCATCTAGCCGTCCAACCTTCAATCCAACATTGTAAGGATTGTCCAGATGCTCCAAATCAGTCAAGAAGTCCAGCTCATGACCATCACCAAGGATCTTGCTCAGCTTCTGCAGCGCAAACGCCATGCGTAGACACTGCTTGTGGCCGATGATGAAGCCCTCGTCATCCCCGGTATGGTCGGTGATGAGTCCTTCGGTCTTCCCTGCCGCGAAGCCGCGCTGATATGCCGCCTCGTCGACCCGGCCTGCAAATTCTCGCTTGACCTCTGCGCGGGCCTCTGATACACGTGCGTCGAGCTCTTGCTCCAGCTCTGCAAGGAGCTCGGCCTTGACTTCTTCACGAACCAGGACCTTGTAGGTCGTCTCGCGCGTCGCCAGGTTAGCCTCCCGAATATGAAGCTCTTTTTTACGGACCTTCAGGTCTGACTCCATCTTGCGGAACTTATGAACTGCCTCGGCTTCACCTTCTGCGCGAGCAAAAACGATCTGCGTCGGCTCGATCGTGCGAACTTCCCTATCGTCGAATTCTCGGGCGAGAAAGAGCTGCCGCTGGCCCGCCGTGAGGAATTCTTCTAACTGAAGAGACATGTGCTCGCGGCGGTCGATTTCATTCTCCCTCTCGAGAAGTTCAGCCTCCTTTTTGACGACTTCGATCCGCTGGTGTAATAGGGACTGTATCGCGGGCTGCACGGCCGTCTCGATATTCCGATGGATCTCCTGTGCTAGCTTTTGACGCATGCTCTGATTGTTGGCCCGCTCCTCGTCGAGGTATTGCTGGGTATTCTGGAGCCGAGCTTGGAGGCGCTGGACTTGCTCCCGGGCGTCCGTACCGCTCTGGTAGCGGGGTGGTGGCTCACAGCGAGTGATACGACGTACTTTAGAGTACTTTGAGTCCTGGCTAGAACGAGCGTGCTACACAATATTGGTCAGATTCAACATTCAGGAGTACTTCAGAGGGGTTCTCACTCCGGAAATCTGTGCATAGGAAGCACGCGGACATCCTTGGAGATTCGGGCGCAAGTGTGCCGGCAAGTACTTAGAACAGTCGCCGTCGCCGTCCGTGTAATTACTTCGAGGACCAGAAGGATTACGGTTCTCGACATCGGTAGATGAGGTAGAAGACACCACAGTCCTCTCAACTGCGCTTCCAGAGGCCTTCGTAACCTGCTGTTGTTCGTCGAGGTCACTGGAACGAGCTTGCTGCACCGCGGTGTCTGGTTCCACCGCGTCTTGGCTAGGTTGATGATCATCCGCCTCAAAAACCTTCTGCTCACGCTCTCCCTTAACAGGAGTCTGCTCAACAACCTCCATAATGCCTGTAGTTTCCTTTTTATCGGCTTCCTTTGCTTCTTTGATGTGTTTGGAAGCGGTGAGCTCGGTGTGATTTGGAGATGAGGCGCCGGGCAGCTCTTGTCCTACATTAGCCACACCTCCTAGTATGAGAAAGATTTCCGCCTTTACGACACAACTGACAGAAGAAATGCCCAGAAGACCGCATGACTTACCATTAGTGCCTGAAGCAGAGCCGATGACTTCGTGTGGGCTGTGCGGAGCAGCGTCCTGGTGAGTACCACCGCCATCGCCGTTAGGCATGAAGACCAGCGGAGGGGCGTGGTTGGCAAGGGTAACGGTCTTCTCTTCATCATCACTCCTGACCGTTCCATCTTCGCCTAGAATCCTTGCTCTCCCACCACACGAGTCTGCTAGATGGGGGATGACGAGGGAAGGAACGTCTTCGGGGTTGTCGGCTGCTTGGTTCACCTGTGAAGTGGCTTCGATATCACTCTCTAGCGTCGCATCCGCAGCATCGCCGGGCTCAGCGAAGGTTGTCCCTCGCGCAGACATGTTGCAAAGTGTCGGCGTCTGGATTGGAGAGCTGACCTTCGATGTCTGGTTTACCTTGGGCGATGTATAGTTCAGAAGGGGCTTGAAGGCCTCTTCGGAAGAGTTGGGGAAAATTGGGGTAGGGGAGGCTGGCAGGCCGGGGGGAGTAGGAGACTTCTCCATTGAAATTCTTACCTTGTGTATACTCAGTGTGAGCGAGAGCAGTCGTACGCTGTGTGTTCGAAGCTTGCGTGCGAGTGAGACTCGAGGGCAAGGTCGGTCGTTTGCTCTCGCGGCTGAGAGCGTCTTGTCGGTGATAGTTATTACAACCAGTGAGGGTGAGGGGATGCTGGATATAAAGGCGTTTCAATTCGCGAGAATGAGGGGGCGTTTTGACAAACGCTGAGACCGATGCCAAGGCCGGGTCAAGGTGAGCGAGCCTGTCGCTTGAAGTGCATTGGTTAGTGAAGGTTGCTACAGTTACGTAGTGAGAGCTGCGAGGCAATGCAGATGACGTCGAGTTTCTGAGGACAACATTGCTACATTAGTAATGTATCATATATTGACCCGAGACACAGATGAGGATATACGAATATACGGAAGTATGAAAAGAGAAAGTTATATAGTGAAGTGAAAAGAGTTACCATATGAAACATGTCAAGTGCAGGACTCCAATTGGTCCACTATCTTGAACGCAATTCCAAGGTCACGGAATTTCGCCGCCAGTAAGCTAGTATCGCCTTGCGAAGCTCCTGTTGTACTATCGTATGCACATATCGGTCCATCCTCGAAAAGGACGACGAGCTCCCTCAAATTCGGAAGTAATCGGTCGCGGTCCTCCGCAAGACGCCATAACTCGGACAATACATCGAAGCTGTACGTCATAGCGTCCGCCCAGATGCGAGGATATATGATCGTGAAATGCTCTATCGACGTAGGAAGAGGATTGGACAAGAGAGGCGATGCCCAGGCTGTACCTTGAGGAGAGGCATACCTGTCTCGCACACCAAAGTTGCAGAGCTTCGCTTCCTTAAGAGCAGTGAGACATACAAGTATGTTGAGCGCAACGACGGGGGTATTGGCCGTATCGTATTGACTAGCGCTTGCAGAGAGCCAAAGCGTCTTGAGGGTATCCCTGTGCTTTGCAATGCTGGGAAGTAAATCTATCCATGATTCACGCATATTCAAATAAGCCCACTGACATGTGAATCGCTCCAGATCATTGCAAGCGCTCAGAATCCGATCAACGTCTTCGAAATCCGACTCGACCTCGGTCAGGTCGATTTGTCGTAAATTGGCGAACGGCTGCCAGGCGGATGTTGCCGGTCCGAACACAAGCCCCGAGGCACGTACCTGGCTCAAGTTGGGTGCAGCACCCATGCCGGTGAATATGGTAGAGAAGGAGGCTGCGGGTGAGACTTGGGCGTACCTGTGCTGGGTGTTGGTTTGGAATGCCAACGTGCGCAGCTTTGGAAAGCCATGGTCGGCAATGTCAAACCGATGGACAGGGGGACCGCTGGGTAAGAGGTGACTCCAGAAAGAGATATCAAGGGACTCAATAGATATGATGCAGAGATGACGGATGTTCGGTGAGCGTCGGACGAGAATAGCCAGTTTGACAAAGTATTCTGCGACCATACTCTCGGCTTCGTGGAAGTCCATGTCGTGGAGGAGGTCATTTCCAAGGTAGTCGCTCAGTCGGTTCTCCACGTACTCGATGTGGTTTTCCAGCTCTGATCTGGACGTGACTGTCGCTAGGAAGGAGCGTAGTAGCCTGATGCCATGCAGCGTTGTTGACCCAACGAAAGAAGAATAAAGAAGAGGAATGGCGATCTGGTTGATACTTCGTGATGTCAGACAGAGCGAGTATAGCACTGCTTGGTGATGTCGGTTTTGTTGTTGGCGGTCCTTCTCTTTGGTCTTGTCCCGGAAGGCTTGGGACTGGGGCTCGTCCGAGCGGATGGCTTTGAAGCTGGAGACGATTTGAAGCATGAGCTCATCGGGAAGCCCAGGCAGACTGGCGGATGGATAGAGGCGCGCCATTGAAGTGAGAGGGGTTTATAAACTGTGTACTACATTTGTACCAAGGGTGGGGGAGTGTGTGGCGGACGGGACGGATGCGCAACGCTCGTTTGTTGGAAAGTCGAGATGGTGGACGTGACTAGTCCACGTTGGGCTAGCGCGTCGAGGGAGGCACCGCACCATGACGGCTCTAAGTGGCACGTCAACGTTGATTGTCAAAGTCGACTTGTTGCTTGAGCTTGTAGGGAGATAGGCGGCGTGAGTAGTTATTGTGGCGCATTTGACGTGTCAACGGTGCGGGGGTTCAGATGTCAACATACGCTTCCTGTCCATTGGCTGGAGGGTCGCCTGGTGTAGGTAAGGTATTGCGACGTTCTTGAATTGTTACGATTGCGTAGATGCTAAGATGTAGGTATTTTGAAGGGCTGGCATTCCGTACTGCGATCTCAGCAACGCTCGAACCAGCCATTGCTCCCATGGATAGCAAGGTTGCTCACACGCAGTGCAGATGTGCCTACACCACCTTCCGGACCCTCCCCGTCTCCACCTCGTAGACCCAGCCCGACACATTGATGCCCCGCGCAACCGCCTTGCTCTTCAGCCACCTAACATCCTCCCTGACCTTGTCCTCGAGCACGGGGAAAGTGAGGAAATCCAGATGCTCCACCTCCTTCGCCGCCGCATCCCCCTTGTTCTTCTTCACCAGCCCCTTCGCCGTCGCGTCATCGAAAGTCAGCATGCCGCACCCCGTGTGCTTGACGATCAGCACATCGGTCGTGCCGAGCAGCTGCTGCGAGATGACCAGCGAGCGGAAGGCGTCGTGCGCAGAGGCGCCGGCGTTGCGGATGACGTGGGCTGCGCCGAGGGGGATGCCGAAGGCGGCGGCAGGGTCGATGCGCGCGTCCATGCAGGTCACTGTGCGAGCCGTCAGTTGGGGCGCCATCAAGGTGCCATCCGTCCCATGTGCGCAACGTACAGATGGCATACTTCTGGCTGGGCGGCAGGGCGAGGTCGCCCTGGGTAAAGAACGCGGCGTAGGCCTCATTGCCCTCGACCAGGTTCTTCTCGCCGGCGCTCTGGTTGGCGGCGTCTTGCCGGTGTCCGGGTTGCCACATGTTGATTGCAGCAGCTATGGTGGCCAGCGCCGCGATGGCCTGCCACGGCTACCCATAACGGCTCGCGTCTTGGATCATGGGGAAAGCGGGGCTTGACGGTGCCATTGGTGGCTATCTGCAGCAGAACCGCAGCATAGACATGGAGACGGCAGAAGAGCAAGTTCAATGCCGCGGATGGAATCCTGCATAGATAGCATCGTTCATTGGGACAGGTGGACTGCTTGCCACCCGCACCACCATGCACAGAAGACGTTCGGCGTGGGGCAGGCGTGAGATGGAGCCGCGCTAGCCGCTTCGGGACTACATGCACCCGCCGCCTACGACTCAACCACTGTCCGTCCGTCCTCCCCACTCGCCGTCAATCGTCAAACAGTAACACGCCGGCAGCTGCGCAACAATACAATGGACCCTCCTCATCCCTGCTCCCACAGCCATCTCGAAGACCTACCCAATGAGCTGATCCTGGAAATCGTAGCGTGTCTTCTCCCCATACGCGGCTTCTTCTCTTCACCCGAGCCCGAAGAAGGCCGCCGTAGCGAGAATGCCAGTCGAACCAAAACTCTCCATGGCATTACCTTGACGAGCAGGCGACTGAACGCTCTAGCTTCGCCATTGCTCTACCATTCGTTCATTTTGCCCGCTGCCGGATGGAACCTGCTGCTCTTCTTGCGAACCGTCAAGGAGAGGCCCGAAACAGCTCATCGTCTCCGATATGTCGAGATGCAGGACGGTCATTTTAGGGGGGCAATGGGGAGTCACACTTGGTCCGTATGGGCCGACTTGAGGGCGTGGGCATGTTTGTTGCACTCCCAGGGCTTGAACGTATTCGATTCCTGCGTGAACGTTCTTTTTCGCCTCACCAATAACATTGTCGAGCTAGCTCTCGAGGGCCTTTACAGTCAGATGCATTACATTTCTACTCTCGAGTTCGCTCGACTTCGACAACTATCGCTGAAGCGTTTTTACCTACCTCGGTATGCTGTCCAAGCCTATCCAGCACCCCTGGTCCACACTGTCGACTTGACCATATCCGCGGCGCCAGTCGCGAACCATAGTCCGGTCTCCACGTATATATGCCAGTTGTACGCGCTCTGTGGACCCAGGGATATTGATCCCTGTCAGCAAGTGGACCCTCTAGGAATATTCGACGTAACTTTAGACAACTGCGATTTGGAACAAGACCAGATTGATGTTCTATTCCAAAGAATCCACTCGCTCAGACAGTTCACGTGTCGTTGGCGAGATCGCACACCGATTAACCTGCTACGCCTTCGTCAAGCATTGAGGCGCTTCTGCCACAGCCTGGACTACCTCGAACTCGATACGTTGGAGTCTCGATGGCAAGTCACGCTGGACGAAGACATCCCCACGATAGGAAACCTGCGCGATTTCACCGTGCTCAAGCATCTGAATGTATCCGGTCTCGTTCTCTGGAGCGACAACGACACGGTAGAACATCCGCCACTTGCTTCCATGCTTCCGCCCTCGCTAGAAACCTTGGCCATCCAGGTAGAATGGGACGACTACGTTGAAGACAGCTTGATGACGCTCTCCCAAGATGCTCCCTCCCAACTTCCAAACCTGAAGACCATCGATTGCCTGTGGCAACCCGCATCTGTGGAGATGGCGCCACTGCTTACAGACATGTTCACGGCCGTGGGAATCAGCCTGAGCCTGAGCATCGCCGAGGATGCCTGAACTACCGCGTGGCGATAGGAATCGCCGGTCGCGCAAGCGTAAACCTAGAAAGTGTCTACAAGTGGGGCAGACGGCAGGGAACCTTGTGGTCGTCGCATCCTCGTCCATCATCTCATCAACCCCTCCTTTCACGGCTTCCTTAACGGGTAATGATCTTTCGCATCTCCCGTGTGCACCACCCTAAAATCTGACCATTCCAATCATCACGACTCGAGTAGGCGGTCGTATAGAGACCTGGTCGGCGACAGCAGCAAATCAGACCGAGAGCTTGCATGGAATGCGATGAATGCCGCCGCGCGATTATCATTGGTAGGCATGTTGTTCGGGACGGCCACAACCGCGCGAGAGCGGACGCCCTGCAGAGAACCCGACTACTCGGTAATCGCATCCGCTCGCACATGTACCAGCTCTGCGGCTCGATATGTGCCTCGCATTGCCCGGTATATTTACTTTGCGATGCGATTTTGAATCTTTTGATCTTCGGATTGATTCCGAGCACGAGCAATCTTTCTAGATATTCTTCGACTTCGCCACCTCCAGCTCGAACCATGAACGAGTGCCGCGTCGCCCCGACATTTTATTTGGCGCCATGGATGTAGCGTCTAGTGGCTTGTGCCGTTCCGGTATAAGATCCGACTCGCACACGGGGTTAGTACAATAGCACGGCCCGCCTTAGCTTCTGTGCCGCAATCTTACCGTTCTCCACACCTACAAATACGATGCTAGGTTGCGGATATCAGCAAATCATACTGCAGGAGCGGTAATAACTATACACAATGAGCGGTCGCACGTGGAAAATGTTTCGCGGCTAGCTCAGGCCCATCTTGCTTTAATTGCAGGAAAGTTTTAGGGCATTTGTTCCTGGTGGAACCCAGCAGCATGGCAAGGATCGCACGACTCGCGCATGTTCGGAATATTTAAGTACGAGGTGCGGCTCAGTCTCCTCATCGGTGTCCAACTTTCAATCGTTCAAGATGGCACAAACACTTACGCTCGCGCTTGGCTTTCTGTCTGCCGTTCAGGCGCTCCCGTCATGGATGAATGCTGAAGTCAAGCGAGGGGCTGCCGATGTGGCGAAGGAGTACGACTACATTGTAGTGGGCGGAGGAACAGCCGGCACCACGGTAGCTGATCGTCTGTCTGAGGACGGCAAGCGTAAGAAATCTCATCTCTCCTACTAGGTCATCGCTCATCAATCTATCAGGAACTGTGCTCGTAGTTGAATACGGTCCTCTTGCGCAGGATGATTCGTTCATGCCATTGTACAACGCTCCGTCCCCCCGGTTCATGTACAACCTCACATCGGTACCTCAAGTCAATGTCAACAACCGCACGTTCCCAGTGGCCAACGGAGCTGTCGTCGGCGGCGGCTCCACGGTCAATGGACAGTTCTTCGACCGTGGTAGCGCAGAAGACTACAACAATTGGGCCAAGTTTGCTGGTAACAGTGGCTGGGACTGGAAGGGCTTGTTCCCCTACTTCAAGAAGAGTTCCGCTCTTGCCCCGCCAACGCCGGCGATGAAGAAATGGGGCATCACGTATGACCCCTCCGCGTACAGCAGCGACGGCGCCGTCGTGGGTTCATACCCTGATTACCAATACGCTACCCAGAAGACCTCATGGGACGCTTGGGTTGAGAAGGGCAACATCCCGGTCCAGAAGGAGCACGCCAACGGAAATGCCTACGGTATCTTTTGGATTCCTACCTCCATGGACCCTGCACGGGCCTATAACCGAAGTTTCGCTGGGTTGAGTCACTACATCGACGTCCAGCCGCGCAAGAACTACCACTTATTGACTCTGCACCGTGTCAACAAGGTCAACTTCTCCAACAAGAACAAGAAGAAGCATGCCGTCAGTGTCGACATTTACGACCGAACCAGCGAGACCATATTCAAAGTCAAAGCGAAGCGCGAGATTATCTTGTCCGCGTCCGCTACTCGCACCCCGCTGCTTCTCCAGGCCTCCGGCATCGGCCCAAAAAGGTGGCTTGACGCGGCCAACATCAAGACCCTGATCGATCTCCCCGGTGTGGGATCGAACCTTCAAGACCATTCTTTCGCGCTCAGCCAGTACAACTTCACCACCGACTCTTCGTTTCCCAAGCCGGCCACGATCGCATCCAATGCTACGTACAAGGCAGAAGCCTACGAGCTCTTCAAGCAGACCAATGGAGGTCCATACACCGCTGTCGTCACCGTCAGTGGCGCCTTCCTTCCCCCTTCGACCTTCGTTGGCGAACACTTTGACGCGATGGTCAAGGAGATTGCCGACCAAAAGCCCGACGAATTCCTCCCCGCCGACACCCCGAAGGAGCTTATCGCCGGATACGCTAAGCAAAAGGAGATCCTGCTCGCATCTTTCAAATCCAAGACCAATGCCTTCCTCGAACACCCCTTCACCGGCAAGGGGTGGGGCATGTGCATTCTGCTCAAGCCTTTCTCCCGCGGCTCCGTCAGGATCAACCCCGACCCCCTCGGCGACCCCATCTTCGATTACCGCCTCTTCTCCAACCCCATTGACAAGAAGATGCACATCCGCATGCAGTCTTACATTCGCAAACACTTCCTCGACTCCAAGGCTTTCAAGGAGCTCAACGTCGTGGAGCAAGACCCCGCTCCCGGTGCTGTCACCGACGATGCTGGCTGGGAGGACTGGCTACTCAACCAGAACAAGCTCATGGCGTCCAACGGCCACAGTGTCGGTACCGCCGCCATGATGCCGCGTGAGCTTGGTGGCGTTGTCGATAACAAGCTGAGAGTGTATGGTACGCTCGGGCTGAGTATTGCTGATACTAGCATCATCCCGCTGTTGCCTGGAACGCACACGCAGACCACTGCTTACGCTATTGGCGAGAAGGCTGCCGATATGATCAAGGCTCGATACCCGTAAGATTCGGTGCCTAGTCAGGTAGTTGTAATGGTGTAGGGTCGATTGGTATCGCCCTATCTTCTTCTATGTATATACCCTTTCGTAATGTACAAACATTTTTGACAAGACAACATTCAGCAAGAAGAACATTGCCGGTCAAGCCTGCGAGGCACTAATTGTCTATGCATGGTCGCGAATACTAACATCTGAAGACTGAACCTGCTATGCACATAACATTGGCTCACCCTGTAAAAAAATACTACTTCTGCTATTGCGAAAGCAATCTAAACGGAAACTGCACACAGTACATCTCTCATACCCAACACCCACCTAGAACATGCACAAAATCAAGCAATCATGGTACCCTCGCACCATTCATTGCACCCCTCGAAACTAGCAATCGGACCATATCCGAATCGGGTCATAACAGCATCACTTAACCTTCTCCCCTACAGGGTCATCCCTGCGCAAACACTGCCGACGCGGCATTTCTTCCCCTGCACCACCTGAAACATTGCAGCGATCAAACTCATGCGCTGTTCCGCCGAATCGAAATTTTGATGCTGTGGAACGTGCAATGCTTTCCTGTGCTCAAGAAGCGAGACGAAGAGGAGTATGTGGAAAGGCGATGAGAGAGGGTTTGTGTACTCCTACTTTCACGTGAGTGATGTCGACCTCTAGTAGCATACAAGCGCTGAATTTGTGCAAAGGTAGCTGTATAGAGGTTTAATCTTTGTAGGATTGATCGCAGTCTCTACTTCAAAAATGACGTCCATCTCCCTCAGTCCCGCTGCATCACCTATCCACAGACCACCACGACCCCAAAGCCCCCATTTCCACCGCATCTCTCCTCACATCTAAGACACCACTCCGTTCCCTCAATCACACATAGATCGAACTCCCTACTCGTCTCCGGCAACTCCTCGCCAAACTTCCTCGCACCATGCGACACCCCTTCGAACACCCTAATCCTTATCTCCAATCCGCCTCATTTAGCAAGTTCGCAGCCATTGATTACGTTGTTTCGTAACTTCAGGGTATCCCCACGAGTCGCTGAATGAGACCGAACACCCACGACCACGTCACACCAAGTAGAGCAACAAGAACGTCGCGGGCAGTGGCCGCTTTGAAGACTGCTATACATTCTCCCAGTCAGTGTTGCGGAGTTTTGTCAACGTGCAGTCATACAAGACTCCTCCGCTGCCCTATAAAGCTCGCAGCGACAGCCAGGCTCTGCATCTTCTTCATAAAAAACCCTAATACTACCATGATCCTCAACCAGCCCGCCGTCCTATATTCTCATCGCGGAACTATTCGCTTCACGTTAATGCTAAGGAACCACAATTCGTCAACAAAAAACCACCCTACATCCGCAGAGACATTGGCAACATCCGGGTGCGTCGACGAAAAGGCGTTATCTGCCGGAGAGCATAGTCCTCCACCCAATGATACAGACGAGATACCAGTAGAGAAACGAAGCAAAGAATTGCAAGGGGTAATTGATAAATGCGTTGGTACGTTCATCCACTTCCCTATCTTCTACCGTCCCGATGAGATACTGATACAAAGCAGGCAGAGCGAATAAATATGATTCCAAATGGAAATGCGGTGATGTTAGATTCGATGTGGATGACAGGGGATTGTACATTGCGAAGCTAGTAAAACGTGATGGGCAGGTTGTAAGGAGGTATAAAACGGCGCACAAGACTAAGCTGGGAGCAGCGATAGCTTTGGCGACCATATTGCTGATGATGCCATTCTTGGGCTCTGCAGCGCGTAGTATGGGGCATAGAAGGGCACCCCGGCTTAAAAGGTAGAGTTTCGGATTGTACTGGCGGGAAATTGGTCTCTTGCGTCGGTCTTATATCTAAGTACCAGCGCTTACGGGCGTAATGAAAATGTACAAAGTTATCTAGAAATGTCTTTGCTACGGTGAAGGTGGCGAGTTGACGGCTTTTAGAAGACAGTATAACTGGTGATAGTTTTCTAGAGTGAACTTGTGCAGCGCGGTTCAAGCTGTGGTGCGCAATTCAACGCACATTCGAGCGCCGCTCGCAGGTTTATCTTCATGGTGAGAGAACAGACTGCTCTTGAAAAGTGAGGCGCAATGTAACCAACCTCTCAAAATTGTCGTGGCTGAGGTTGCGCTGACTCTTTGTGTAATGGGGTTATTCAAACTTTGACTCACACTCAAGAGTCAAAGACTCCAATCTTCCCCTCCAAATCTAGACTAGATACTTCCAATGACAAAAACGCCTAGATACGAAGAGCCGTCAGGGTGAGGTGAAGTATACGCGTCGACGACGCGGAAACATGTGCCCACCGACACTAGCGTGATTTCACAACGACGGTGGCATCTCGCCTTCCCCCCTGGATTTCTCGCTGTAAAATTCTCTAGTGATTCCCTCGCTGCCTTAATCTGACCGGTCCCTTCGCGCGCGGAACCTTTCGAAATCACCCGCATCCATCTTCACATCCCCCTATCATCCAACATGGCTCATTACGGCGGTCCCAGCTTCAGCAGATTAGGTCCGTCCCACTGTTGGAGCGCTGCCACAAGGCCTGTAACAGGCCGCACCACCCTGTGAGTACTAATGAACGCCGGAAACGCGTCATGCTTTGCTGACTCTTCGGGTCGAACTAGATGGCGCACTTGTCACTTATCTACAGGCTCATCGCCCTAGTCAGACTGAATATGACGGACTACTGCTACGTAAGGCAATCTGCTACTTCTTGTAGGGACATAGGGTAATGTAAAGCAGCGCAGTACTGTCCAAGTCAGCAGTGGCAGCTACCGCCGCCGCCGCCATACTCAGGCCAGTCTCAGCAGCGCTACGCACCTTCGTGTCAGTACAGGAGACTCCAGACACAGTACAGTACACCACAGCCACAGTAAGCTACACCTGTACAGCAGTACACCGCACCGGCACAGCAGTACACCGCACCGGCACAGCAGTACACCGCACCGGCACAGCAGTACACCGCACCGGCACAGCAGTACACCGCACCGGCACAGCAGT
>Ga0247733_1000410_pt1 | contig 13391 bp, 13 predicted proteins | sample UWRJL043104R2_FD_180932 | JGI IMG/M metagenome (GOLD analysis project Ga0247733, IMG submission 180932) | Plant litter microbial communities from Arlington Agricultural Research Station in Wisconsin, United States - UWRJ-L043-104R-2 | ecosystem: Environmental > Terrestrial > Plant litter >...
CGCACTTCCACCTCATCGAGGCGATGGGCCGGATCATGCCCGAGGTCTCGCTCAAGACGAGCGAGTGGGTCCTGAAGGACCTCGCCAAGCGCGGCGCATCTGTGCACCTCGACACGCAGGTCACCGGAGCCGTCGACGGCAACGTCGAACTCTCCACCGGCGAGGTGATCCCGAGCGATCTCATCATCTGGACCGCCGGTGTCATGGCGAACCCGACCGTGGTGCGCGGCGGCGACCTGCCTGTCGAAGAGCGCGGTCGCATCCGCACGCGCGCTGACCTGCGAGTCGGCACCGAGGACGAGATCGTCGAGGGAGCGTGGGCGGCGGGCGATGTCTCGGCAGTTCCCGACCTGACCGGCGGGGGAGTCGGCGGCTACTGCGTGCCCAACGCTCAGCACGCCGTCCGCCAGGCCAAGCTCCTCGCGAAGAACCTCGTCGCCGTGCTGCGCGGCGAGGTGCCGCACGAGTACTTCCACAAGAACCTCGGCGCGGTTGCGGGTCTCGGCCTGTACAACGGCGTGTTCCAGTCCGGCAAGATCGCGCTCAAGGGATTCGTCGCCTGGGTCGCCCACCGCGGCTACCACGGGCTGGCGATGCCCTCGTGGGAGCGCAAGTTCCGCGTGGTCTGGGGCTGGTGGAACAACCTCTGGCTCGGCCGCGACCTGGTGAACCTGCAGGCCGTGCAGGACCCGCGCTACGTGTTCGAGGAGTTCGCCGCACGTCCGCGTCCGCCGCAGCCGGTCGAGGCTGCGCCGGCCAAGGCCGTCACCGCCGCGCCCGCAGAGAAGGTCGCCGCGACCAGCTGACCGGTACCGTGGAGGCGTTCGCTCGCGTGCGCGCCCCCGTAGCCCAACCGGCAGAGGCAGGCGACTTAAAATCGCCGCAGTGTGGGTTCGAGTCCCACCGGGGGTACCAGCGGCGGTGTACGTCAGCGGTGCGCTGCGAGTCGTAGGCTGGAGGCCATGTGTGCCCACTCGCCGAAGAGCGTGATGCGATGACGATCGACCTGCTCGCCGGCGTCGATTCCGGTACTCCCTGGGCGGATCCGGCCGGCTACTGGGCGGCGATGACGGATGCCGTTGCCGGGGTGTCGGGCCCGGTCGCGGCGCTGAACCTCGCCGCGCTGCGGTTCAACGCGCTCGACATGGTGATCCGCTCGAGTGGCGTGCCGATTCGCGTGGCCAGCAAGTCGGTTCGGGTGCGCGACGTCCTCGACGCCACGCTCGCCCTGCCGGGGTACCACGGCATTCTCGCGTTCACCCTTCCGGAGGCGCTGTGGCTCGCTGAGACGCACGACGACGTCGTGCTCGGCTACCCGAGCGTCGACCGCGCTGCGCTGGCTGTACTGGCCGCAGACGAGCGCGCGGCGGCCCGGGTGACGCTCATGGTCGACGACCTCACGCAGCTCGACGTGGTCGATTCCGTCGCGGCGCCGGCCTCGCGCACGACGCTGCGCGTCGCGATCGACGCCGATGCGTCGTGGCGCGCGCCCGGCCTGGGTCACATCGGGGTGCGCCGTTCCCCGGTGCACGAGCCGGGCGAGGTCGCCAACCTGGCCCGCGCGATCGCCGCGAGGCCGGGATTCCGCCTCGTGGGTCTCATGATGTACGAAGCCCAGATCGCCGGCCAGGGCGATGCGACCGGCTCGGGAGACGGCGTCATCCGCTGGATGCAGCGGCGGTCGGCACAGGAGCTGCTGGACCGTCGCGCGGCGATCGTCGGCGCGCTGCGCGACATCGCGCCGCTCGAGTTCGTCAACGGCGGCGGAACCGGGTCGCTCGAGCTGACGGCATCCGATCTGGCGGTGACCGAACTGACCGCCGGCAGTGGCCTGCTCGCCGGGCATCTGTTCGACGGCTATCGGGCGTTCGATCCCGCGCCGGCGGCGGCGTTCGCGCTCGAGGTCGTGCGCAAGCCGCTGCCCGACATCGCGACGGTGCTCGGCGGCGGCTGGATCGCCTCAGGGCCTCCGGTCGCATCACGCCAGCCGGTGCCGGTGTGGCCCGCCGGGCTGAAGACTCTCTCACGCGAGGGTGCGGGAGAAGTGCAGACGCCCCTGCAGGGTGAGGCGGCCAGAGCGCTGCGTGTCGGAGACCGCGTCTGGTTCCGTCATTCCAAAAGCGGCGAGCTCGCCGAGCGCGTCGAGAAGTATCACCTCGTCGACGGTGATCGACGAGTGGGTGAGGCGCCCACGTACCGAGGCGAAGGAAAGGCGTTCCTGTGACCCGCCCGGGAGCAGAGTGGCAGAACTGGGCTCGCACGGCGAAGGTCCGCCCTCAGCGGGTGGAGTTCCCGGGCACCACTTCCGCCGTCCAGCGAGCTGTCAAGGCCGCCGCGATGAGAGGGATGCAGGTCAAGGCCGTCGGCGCGGGCCACAGCTTCACGGGCATCGCCGTCGCTCCCGGCGTGCTGCTGGACCTGACCGACCTCACCGGGCTCGTCACCGCCGATCGCGAGACCGGGCGCGTGACACTGCGCGCCGGCACGCGTCTGCACCGAATTCCCGGGCTGCTGGCCAAGTATGGACTCGCGATGCCCAACCTCGGCGACATCGACCGCCAGTCGATCTCGGGTGCCATCTCGACCGGCACGCATGGCACGGGCGCGCGGTTCGGCGGTATCGCCACTCAGGTCACGGGGGTCACGCTCGTCACCGCTGACGGCGAGCTGCTCGTGGTCGACGAGAGCCAGAACAGCGAACTGCTGCCCGCGGTCGCGCTCGGACTCGGCGCGCTCGGCATCCTCGTCGAGGTCACCCTCCAGTGCGTTCCCGCGTTCCTCCTGCACGCCGTCGAGCTTCCCGAACCCCTCGAGCCGGTGCTCGACGGGCTCGACGCCCGGGTCGCGGCATCCGATCATTTCGAGTTCTACTGGTTCCCGCACACCGACCGGGCGATGACCAAGACGAACACGCGCCTGCCCGAGAGCGCCGTGCGCCACCCGCTTCCGCGCGTCGGCAAGTGGATCGACGACGTCGTCGTCGGCAACGGTCTGCACCAGGTGGCGTGCAGCGTCGCGCGCACGCTGCCCCCGACGGTGCCCGCGATCAGTCGCACGTCCGTGCGCATGTGGGGCAACCGCGAGTTCACCGATCTCTCGCACCGCGTGTTCGCGACGGAGCGGTCCGTGCGCTTCCGCGAGATGGAGTACGCGGTTCCGGTCGAGGAGGTGCGCCCCGCGTTCGACGAACTGCGCACGCTCGTCGACGACAGGGGCTGGCGCATCTCGTTCCCCGTCGAGGTGCGCTTCGCCGCGCAGGACGACCTGTGGCTCTCCACCGCGCACGGCCGCGCCTCGGGCTACATCGCGGTGCACCGCTATTGGAGGGAAGACCCCACCGAATACTTTGATGCCGTGGAGCAGATCATGCTCGCCCGCGGGGGACGACCTCACTGGGGCAAGATGCACACCCTGGATGCCGCGATCCTCCGCGACCGATACCCCCGATTCGACGACTTCGTCGCCCTTCGGGATCGGCTCGACCCCGATCGGATGTTCCGGAACCGCTACCTGGATCGCGTGCTCGGTGAGTAAGGGCTGAGAGTCGTGAGACGGCTCTCATCTGCGGCCGCACCGATGGTTAGGATGAGGGCAAACCTCGAACGGAGTCACGGGCATGTGGGAATGGCTGATCCCGGTACTGATCGTCGTGGCGCTCGTCGTCATCGTCGGCATCTACCTGTGGGCGACATACAACTCGCTGGTCGCGCTCAATGTGCGCGTCGACGAGGCGTGGAGCGACATCACCGTCCAGCTGAAGCGTCGAGCCGATCTGCTGCCGAACCTGATCGAGGCGGTGAAGGGCTATGCGGCCCATGAGAAGGCGGTCTTCGAAAACGTCACACGCGCCCGAGCCGAGACGCTGACAGCGGGCGGCCCTGCCGAAGCGGGCGTCGCAGAGGGCCACATGCAACAGGCGCTGAAGTCGCTGTTCGCTGTCGCGGAGGCCTATCCGCAGCTGCAGGCGAGCCAGAACTTCCTCCAGCTGCAGCAGTCGATCGTCGACACCGAAGACAAGATCCAGGCCTCCCGCCGCTTCTACAACGGCGGCGTTCGCGAGCTGAACACCAAGATCAAGGTGTTCCCGAACAACCTGTTCGCCCGCAACCTCGGCTTCGACGAGCGGGAGTTCTTCGAGGTCGTCGACGGCGCCGCGATCAGCGAGCCGCCGCGCGTGCAATTCTGATCTGAAGTAGTCCGTGTACAGCGCCATCGCGCGCAACAAGCGCAATACCTGGTTCATCCTGGGCGCCTTCATCCTGCTGCTCGGCGCGATCGGTCTGCTCGCGGGCTGGCTGGCCGGCAACAACTGGTGGATCACCGCGTTCATCCTCGTCTTCGCGACGGGGTACGCGACCTTCCAGTACTTCTTCGCCGATCGCGAGGCGATCGCCATGTCGGGGGCGCTCAAAGTGGATCGCCAGGATGCTCCGAGGTACTACCGACTCGTCGAGAACCTGTGCATCGCGACCGGCACACCGATGCCCACGCTGTACGTCGTCGACGACCCCGCGCCGAACGCGTTCGCCACCGGCCGCAAGCCCGAAGAGGCCTCGATCACGGTCACGACCGGACTGTTCGAGCTCATGACCGATCGCGAGCTCGAGGGTGTGCTGGGCCATGAGCTCGGCCACATCCGCAACTACGACATCCGGGTGTCGCTCATCGTCTTCGGGCTCGTCGTCGCGGTCGGCATCCTCGCAGATCTCTTCATGCGATTCGCCTTCTTCGGAGGCGGTCGTCGCGGGGGGAACGGCCAGGCGCAGCTGCTGTTTCTCATCTTCGGCGTGGTGGCCGCGCTGATCGCGCCGCTGCTGGCCGGAGCTGTCCAAGCCGCGATCTCACGCCAACGGGAGTACCTCGCCGACGCGACGAGTGCGATGACCACGCGCGACCCGGACGGGCTCGCATCTGCTCTCGCGAAGCTGGGTGAGTTCGGCGCGCCGCTCAAGAGGGCGAACACGTCGATGGCGCATCTGTGGATCGCCGACCCGCTCAGACCGAACGCCTTGGCCCGCATGTTCGCGACGCACCCGCCGATCCGGGAGCGGATCGAGCGGCTCAAGACGATGGGCGGTGAGTTTTGACGCACCGGCTCACGCCACAGGACGCGCGCCGCATCGCCGTCCAGGCTCAGCTGCTGACCGCCGATCGCCCGGGCGGCATCGTCGAGACCGTCGACGGGCTGGCCCTGGTGAACATCGATCCGACCGCGGCCGTCGCGCCCAGTGCGGACCACATCCTGTGGAGCAGGATCGGCTGGCCGTACCAGCCCGCCGACCTGGTCCGCGCCGTCGGGGAGGACCGGGCGGTCTTCGAATGGGCCGGCTTCTATCGACCGATGTCGGACCTCGCGCTGTATCTGCCGATCATGCGGGCATGGCCTCGCTATCGCGACCAGCGGGAGTGGCTCGAGGCGAATGACGCCTTCCGCGGTGACGTCCTGGGTCGGCTCCGCGCGGAGGGTCCGCTGCGCGGCGGCGAGATTCCGGACACAAGCCAGGTGTCGTGGAAGTCGACGGGATGGACGAACGACCGCAACGTGACCCAGATGCTCGAGTTCCTCTCGATGCGCGGCGAGGTCGCGGTCTCGCACCGCGAAGGCAGGGACCGCGTGTGGGACCTCGCCGAACGCGTGTATCCCGCCGATGTCGACGAGCTCTCTGACGAGGAAGCAGCCAGGCTGCGTGCGGATCGCCGTCTGGGGTACCTCGGTGTCGCGCGACCGAAGGCCGCCACGCAGCCCGTCGAGCCCATCGACGTGGGTGAGGTGGGTGAGGAGGCCACGATCGACGGCGTCGACGGCATCTGGCGTGTCGATCCCGTGCTCCTTGACCAGATCAGTTCGTTCGAGCCGCGCTCCGCACTGCTGTCGCCTTTCGACAGGCTCGTGTTCGACAGGGCACGCGCGATGGACGTCTTCGGATTCGAGTACATCGTGGAGATGTACAAGCCGGCGGCGAAGCGCCGCTGGGGGTACTTCGCCCTGCCGATCCTGCACGGCGACTCGCTCGTGGGAAAACTGGATGCCGCAGCCGATCGCAAGAGCGGCGTGTTCCGGGTCGCAGCGATCCACGAAGACGAGCCGTTCACGGCCGAGACGATCGACGGCGTCCACGCCGAGGTGCGGGAGCTGGCCGCCTGGCTCGGGCTCGAGGCCGCCGGCATCCCCGGATCCTGACGTCGCCGCGGAGGCGGCGTTCACGCCCTGATGTCGGCAGGCTCCGGTTCGTCCGCGACGAGTGCGACCGGCTCGGCGGCGGCCGCCTCGTGCCGACGGGCTTCGGGCAGGACGTCTGCCAGCTCATCGGTGGCATCGCCCCACTGGGACACGGAGATCGACGCGAGACCCTGCCAGCGCGCGGCGGAACGCAGCTCGTCGGCGAGTCGCTCAGCGGCATCGGCCGGCCGCCCGCGCTCCCACCAGGCCGACTGCACCAGCAGAGTGGAGGACGCCCGATCGGCTTTGAGGTCGATGCGGCCGACGATGTCGTCGCCGATGAGCACTGGCAGGGAGTAATACCCGAAGCGCCGCTGCGGCGCCGGAGTGTAGATCTCGATGCGGTACTCGAAGTCGAACAGCCGCTCAGCGCGGTCGCGGAACCAGACGACCGGATCGAACGGGGTGAGGATCGCAGCCGCGTCGACGCGGCGGGGGAGTGCGGCATCGCTGTGGACCCACGCCTTGGCCGGCCGACCGGCCGACTGCCAGCCCTGGACCGTGACGGGCTGGAGCACCCCCGCGTCCTGCAGATCGCCGATCGCGGCCATCACCGCGCGCCGGTCCTTGATGCGCCAGTAGTCGGCGAGATCCGACGCCGTGCCCACCCCGTGCGCCCGGGCCGCCCGCGCGATGAGCTCCCGGATCGAGTCGTCGCGCGCGACCGGCGCGGCGAGCGCTTCAGCGGGGAGCACATGCTCGGCCAAACCGTAGCGGCGTTCGAAACCGCGCCGACCCGCGATCGCGACCTCGCCGAACAGCCACAGGTACTCGAGCGCGTGCTTGACGACGTCCCAATCCCACCACGGACCGCGCGCGCCCTGCTGAGCGTCATGCTCGATCTGCGCGGGCCGGAGGGGTCCACGATCAGCCAGCTCCGACCTCACCCAGTCGACGATCTCTCGATGCGTCTCATACCAGCCGCCCGGCGCACCGTACTTCGCACGCATCTCGTCCATCCGGAAGCGGAACAGCCCCCAGTCGGCGGCGGGGATGAACGAGGCCATGTGCGCCCAGAACTCCACGTACGGCGCGCGCCGGGCGAAGAGGAGCCGGTCGAGTGCGGCGGTGTCGTACGCACCGAGCCGGGAGAACAGCGGCATGTAGTGCGACCGGGCGAAGACGTTGACCGAGTCGATCTGGAGCGTCGCCATGCGTGCCATCGCGGTGTTGAGCTGCCGGGTGCCGGCCGCTGCGGGCCGCCGTTGCGCGAACCCCTGCGCCGCGAGGGCGATCCGTCGTGCCTCGGCGACGCTCAGTGACTGCTTCACGGCGGCCAGCCTAGCCGCGTGCTCCGACACGCCCTCGGCTGCGAACCCTCCACGAGAGAGGAGCTCGCCGTGCGGTGCGCCGCACACCCCGGACTTGCTGCCGCACCCCTCTAAACTGGCGTGATGACCGGATCCGACGACAAGCCCAGAGGCTCGTTCATGGATGCGCTCCGCGACCGCAGTCGTGTCGTGTCGACCGACATCTCGGGATCCGTTCCGCGCGGCCTCAAGGTCGCCACCGCGTACTCGTGGCGGTTCCTCGTCGTGGCAGCGGCGATCGGCGTCGCGATCTGGGTCGTCATCCAGCTGAAGCTGCTCGTCATCCCGCTGATGGTCGCGATCCTGGTGACAGCACTGCTGTGGCCGGTGTTCAGCTGGATGCTGCGCCACCGCGTCCCGCGATGGGCGGCGATCACCATCTCGATCCTCGGCACGCTCGCGATCGTCGGCGGCCTGATCTGGCTCGTGGTGTGGCAGGTCACCCGCCAGTGGTCGTCCGTTCAGAGCCGCACCGTTGAGGCGATCGACCAGTTCCGGCAATACCTGATCGACGGCCCGCTGCACCTGACCGAGGGTCAGATCGACGATCTGCTCTCGCAAGCGCTCACCCTGCTTCAGGAGCAGGCCCAGCTGCTGCTGTCGGGCGCGCTCGCGCTCGGCACCACTCTCGGCCATGTCGCCGTCGGCGCGCTCCTCACGCTCTTCATCCTGCTGTGCCTCCTCGCCGACGGCGGGGGCATCTGGCGCTGGACGACGCGGCTGTTCCCGATCAAGGCGCGCCCGGCCGTCGACGGGTCGGCCCGTGCCGGATGGGTGATGGTCGTCAGCTATGCGCGCACGCAGTTGATGGTGGCGACGATCGACGCCGTCGGCATCGGCCTCGGAGCGTTCCTGCTGGGCGTGCCACTCGCGATCCCCGTCGCCGTCCTGGTCTTCCTGGGTGCGTTCGTGCCGATCGTCGGCGCGGTCTTCACGGGTACCCTGGCCGTCTTCCTCGCGCTCGTCTACAACGGTCCCTGGATCGCCCTGTGGATGCTCGTGGTCGTCCTGGGCGTCCAGCAGATCGAAGGCCACGTGCTGCAGCCCCTGCTGATGGGCTCGGCGGTGAAGGTTCACCCGCTCGCGGTCGTGCTCGTGGTCGCCGGCGGAGCCATGATCGCCGGCATCCCCGGCGCGCTGTTCGCCGTGCCCCTGGCCGCGTTCGTCAACGTCGTCGTCGTCTACATCGGAAATCGTGCGTGGGAGGCGGGGGCGCCGCCCCCGTCCAACGACCTGATCTGGACGACGGTTCCCCGCCCGAGGAGGGTTCGTTCGTGAGCATCCCCACGCTGGCGGAATTCGAGGATGCCGCCGCCTACCTCGATGGTGTCATCACGCGGACCCCCATCGACCAGTCGCAGCACCTGTCCGAGGTGCTGGGCGTGCCCGTCTACCTGAAGCTGGAGAATCTCCAGCGCACGGGCTCCTTCAAGATCCGAGGTGCCACCTATCGGCTGTCGCGGCTCACCGACGAAGAGCGAGCGCGCGGCGTCGTGGCCGCATCGGCCGGCAACCACGCGCAGGGCGTGGCCCTCGCAGCGCAGGCCCTCGGCATCCCCGCCACGATCTTCATGCCGCTGGGCGTGCCTGTCCCCAAGCTGCTCGCGACGCGCGGCTACGGTGCCGATGTCGTGCTCGAAGGAGCGACCGTCGAGACGCCGCTGCGCCTCGCCGCGGAATTCGCCGAGCGCACGGGCGCGGTGCTCATCCACCCCTTCGACCACCGCGACATCATCGTGGGCCAGGGAACGCTCGGCCTCGAGCTGTTCGACGCGGTCCCCGACCTCGACACCGTGCTGCTGGGCATCGGCGGCGGCGGTCTGATCGCCGGCGTCGCCGCGGCCGTCAAGGCGCGCGCGGCGGCCGTCGGGCGCACCGTCCGGATCGTCGGCGTTCAGGCCGAGAACTCCGCGGCATATCCGTCGTCACTCGCGGCGGGTCATCCGCTCGTGGTCGAGACACGACCCACGATCGCCGACGGCATCGCCGTGGCGCGTCCGGGTGACATCCCCTTCGAGATCATCAGCAAGCTCGTCGACGAGGTGGTCACGGTGACCGATGACGACATCGCCCGCGCCCTGCTCATGCTCCTGGAGCGGGCCAAACAGGTCGTCGAGCCCGCCGGCGCGGTGGGCGTGGCTGCGATCCTCGCCGGCAAGGTCACCGGCACCGGTCCCACCGTCTCGGTCCTGTCCGGGGGGAACATCGACCCGCTGCTGCTCCAGCGCGTCGTCTCGCACGGGCTCGCGGCATCCGGCCGCTACATGACCCTGCGCATCCCGCTGCCCGACCGCCCGGGGCAGCTGGCCCGCGTGTCGGAGCTGCTCGCGCAGGCCGGTGCGAACGTCATCGAGGTCATGCACACGCGGCACGGACAGGGTCTGCAGATCAGCGAGGTCATCCTCCAGCTGAGCGTCGAGACGCGCGGCGAGGAGCACCGGGCGCATGTGATCGGGATCCTCGGCGAAGCGGGATTCGCGCCGACCGTCGTCCCCGACTGATCCGGTCGCCCATCACGGGCGACCGATCGCATCACTGACCCGAGTAGGTCTCGACCTTCACGACCTCGACCGCGATCTCACGCCCGTTGGGCGCCGTGTACGTGGTCTTCTCGCCCTCTTCGAGCCCGAGGATCGCCGCGCCGAGCGGTGAGGCCTCGCTGTAGACGTCGAGCTCGGAGTCCACCGCGATCTCGCGATTGCCCAGCAGGAAGATCTCCTCGCCGCCGGCGACGATCGCCGTGACCACGGTTCCCGGCTCGACCACGCCGGTGCTCTCCGGCGCTTCGCTCACGGTCGCGTTCTTCAGGAGGTGCTGCAGGGTCCGGATGCGGGCCTCCTGCTTGCCCTGCTCGTCCTTCGCGGCGTGATAGCCGCCGTTCTCCTTGAGATCGCCCTCTTCGCGCGCGGACTCGATGCGCTTCGCGATCTCTTCACGACCGGTCGTCGAGAGCCGCTCGAGTTCGGCCGCGAGTCGGTCGTACGCGTCCTGAGTCAGGAACGTCACCGGGGCATCGCCAGTCACAAGGGTCTCCTTCGGTCGCGGGGAGGGCGTTTCATTCACACGGCCGAGCAGGCTCCGATGCCAAAACGCCCCGGCTCCGGCCAGGGCGTCAGTCGACTGTGTCTGGTCAGACTACGTCACCCAGCAGTCGTTGACCAAACCTGTCGTGGCCTCGGCGGTGGTCGGGATCGACTCACGGAAAGCGCGTGCGTGCAGGTCGGATGCGGGGAATTCCACGACCTTCCAGCCCACGATGCCGTGCTCCTCGTCCTGCGCTTCGAGGACGCACGCCACCGTGCGCCCCTCGGGGGCCGTGATCTGGAACGCGAGGGTGACGGTGCGCGCGTCGTCGACGGTGAACCCCGTCGTGTCGACGTTGACGTCGTCCAGAGCGCTGGCCACCGTCATCCACGCGAACAGTCCGATCACGATGACCGCGATCGCGGTGATGACTCCGATCGTCCAGCGTCTGCGGGGCGAGCTCGCGCGGCCGTATCGCTCATCGAGCATTTCCTGAGTGGTCATCGGGGCCTGTCGGGGCGGCGGCGCGGCGGCTCGCAGATCGGGGGAAGATTAGGCTGGAGTATCCAGGCTATGCGCTCGCGCGCGGAACGAGGACACCCATGCACGACGCGATCGCCGCACTCGCGCACGCCGCCACAGCGACGCCGACGCCCGAGCAGACGGTCGACCCCACGTTGGTCACACCGGGGCCCGCGGGCTTCGTCGTGATCGCCCTGCTCGCAGTCGCGGTCGTGGCCCTCGTCTGGGACATGATGCGCCGCATCCGCCGGGGTCGGGTGCGCGCCGACATCAACGAGGAGCTCAGAGCCGAAGAGCAGGCGGCCGCCGCCGTCGAGGCAACCGAGGTCGACGACCAGGACATCGAGCGCGACGAGAACCCTCCGCGCTGACGCGTCAGGCAGGGACGCCGAGCGAGGGCGAGAGCGGCTGCAGCGCGATCAGCAGGCACGCCGTCCAGTGGCAGAGGAACGCCAGCACGGTGCACACGTGGAAGATCTCGTGGAAGCCGAAGTGTCCCGGCCACGGGTTGGGGCGCTTCATCGCGTACACGACGGCGCCGAGCGTGTAGAGCACGCCGCCGACGATCACGAGCGTCATCATCGCCGCGTTCGCCTGGAACAGGTCGACGATGTACATCACGGCGGCCCAGCCGAGGACGAGGTACAGCGCGACGTACAGCCAGCGCGGTGCGCCGATCCAGAAGACGCGGAACAGGATGCCGATGAGCGCACCGGTCCACACCAGCGACAGCAGCAGCAGGCCCTTCTCGGGCGGCAGCGCGAGCACGGCGATCGGCGTGTACGTTCCGGCGATCAGCAGGAAGATGTTCGCGTGGTCGATGCGCTTGAGCACCGCTTTGGCCTTCGGGCCCCAGTTGAAGCGGTGGTAGACGGCGGACGCGCCGAACAGCAGCATCGAAGTCGCCATGAACACCGCCGAGGCCCATTTCGCGGGCGCGCCCTGCGCAAGCACGATGAGCACGATGCCGGCCGCCACGGCCACGGGGAACGTGCCGGCATGCAGCCAGCCGCGCCAGGTGGGCTTGATCTCGACGTGTGCGTCGTATTCCGCCTCTTCGAGGAGAGGGAGCTGGGGAAGGTCGTCGCCCTCGTCCGCAGAGTCATCCGCTCTCGCGTCAGAACCGGAGCTGCGGGCCACTCCCCGAGCCTACGCGTCGCCGTATGCCGCAGGTGGCACGCGCACGGCGGCGCGGCTGTAGCGTAGGCGTGTGAGTGCGTCGAGTGGAGGCAGGGGTCCTCTTTACCGGCTCTACATCAACCGCCTCCGCCGCCAGCTGGAGCCCACGGCCGTCCCGCATCACGTCGCGATGATGATCGACGGCAACCGTCGATGGGCGCGCCAGCTCGGCTACGAGTCCGCTGCCCACGGGCACCGTGCCGGGGCGGCCAAGATGCGCGAATTCCTGGAGTGGTGCGACGACGTCGGCGTCAAGGTCGTCTCGCTCTACCTGCTCTCGAACGACAATCTCGTCAAGCGGGAGTCGCAGGAGCTGGCCGACCTCATCGAGATCATCGCCGAGCTCGCCGTCGAGCTCTCACACGAGCGGGACTGGCGTGTCCACCACATGGGCCGCGCGCATCTGCTGCCACCCGACCTCGCCCGCGTGCTGAGCGACGCTGAGCAGCGCACCAAGGATCACACCGGCCTGCACGTGAACCTCGCCGTCGGCTACGGCGGACGCGGCGAGATCGTCGACGCTGTTCGCAGCATCATCGCCAAGCACGACGAGGAGGGTGGGTCACTGGAGGAGCTCGCTGAGAGCCTCACGCCCGAGCAGATCGGCGAGCATCTCTACACGGGCGGTCAGCCCGATCCCGATCTGGTGATCCGAACCTCGGGGGAGCAGCGGCTGAGCGACTTCCTGCTGTGGCAGTCGGCACACAGCGAGTTCTACTTCGTCGAAGCGCTCGGACCCGACCTGCGCGAGGTCGACTTCCTCCGCGCGATCCGCGACTACACGACGCGCGACCGGCGCTACGGCAGCTGAGCCCGCCGCCCCTCTGCGCTCGACGCCGTGCCAGAATTGGGGAGTGATGGACCTGGACTCACTTCTGGCATCCTTCGACGGCGAACCGGGATACCTGGACTGGGCCGCGTTCGGGCCGCTCTCGCCGTCCGTGCGCAGCGAGGTGCACGCAGACGCCGAGCTGCTCGGGTCGGGTCGTCGCACCGGCATCGATCTGGTGGGCGAGCACATCCTCGAAGCACGTGAACTGCTGGCCGGTCTTCTCGACGCCGAGGTTGACCAGGTCGCACTGCAGCCGTCGACCACGCACGGTCTCATGCAGGCGCTGTACGGCCTGGCCGGCGGG
>Ga0247733_1000411_pt1 | contig 13339 bp, 19 predicted proteins | sample UWRJL043104R2_FD_180932 | JGI IMG/M metagenome (GOLD analysis project Ga0247733, IMG submission 180932) | Plant litter microbial communities from Arlington Agricultural Research Station in Wisconsin, United States - UWRJ-L043-104R-2 | ecosystem: Environmental > Terrestrial > Plant litter >...
GGGGGGGGGTAAGACATAACTATATAACCTATTAATTTGCTACAGAGAAGCTTTCATTAAGCTCTATCTAGAATCAGCAGGTAGTAAGATAGCTACTTCTAGAACTTCGTAAGCGTCAATCATTTGCCACTTTAGCATTATTAAACTGACGAACTCCTCCGATAACGCCAGTAAAGAGGACGGCCGAACTGCACCTGCTAGGAGCTTATGAGGTGGCGAATATCTAAGAGGTGAACTTGTGATAACTACTGCAGAGCTTTAGTCGGTCCGCTTGCTAGACATTGCCTAGCCACAGACCTGACAGCCACGATTATGTTCTGTTAGATTGCGTTACGATTATGTCACAATCCTGCGCTAGCCAAAGTTGTAACCATTCCGACTGGAGGTACCGACTGGAGTAGCAACCCTCTAGTGGGCCTGTACAAAGGTAGTTTATCAGTTGCGATAGTAGTATCAGCGTAGCAGTGGCCTATTTTAGACAAGGTTCGCTTTCGTTATAAGCACGAGCTCTGTGCGGATTAGGCAGGTAGTCACCTAAACAAACGTATTTTTTGTATTAGCACAGTCGCGGGGGTTAGGAGACCACTAAGCGTGTCGCAGAATGGCAGTATCGCAAAAATCACAGCGTGCGCAAGCTCGCTGGTGCTACGAAGTCAAAGTACCAATGGATTTTGTCCGTTACGGCGACTGTTCCGTTACGCTTGGATGCACGTTAGAGAGTGTCTGAACGTTGAGGGCTAAGTACGTATGAGGCTTTGTTGACGCTCGTTCGTCTGTGCGCCCAATGGCGAAACAAGGTGGTCCTTTTAAGACCGTCGATGGATCTGGATGCTCCCAAGAGTTCTCCATGGCCTGCTTTTGTGGTAACCGCACCGGTAAGAGTGTCCCCGAGATGAGCGAGAAACAGGCATGAGTCTCCAATTCTGCTGCAATAGATCCGACAGATGCCGAGCTGCGAGTCAATGAAGTGTTACGAACGGTCACGTATACGATTCTGAAGCGGAAAGTGTCATGAGTCAATCGATTCGATATTCACGTTTACATCCTGCTTTACGAAGTTAGTGCGACGACCGTCCTGAACATGAAGCTGTAATGCTCCTGTGAGTTGCTCTGGTCACACCACCTCGCGCACTGAAACGAGGATGAAATTTCCATAGGTTGAAATTTACAGCGACAAAGCCGACGGATGAAAGTCCAGCTCAAGAAGTCACACTTACCTTCTTGCCATACTACAAGAGTCGAGGCGCAGTGTATAATAAGCTTCATGAATTCCATTAAACTCTTCACCACGCTCCTCAACCTTGCAGTCCCAAGAGGTGGAAGACTGACGTAAAATGGTAACCAGAAAGTCCAGCGGGCAGCAGACGGGTTTCTGCGTTTTAACCTTGAACACCTTGATTACGAAGCTGTACTTCTTTCCGGTAGCGGCATACCGCACGATGCTTAGAGAAAGAGTTTCAGGGAAGTCTAGAGCATGCGATGCGAACAGCGGAGGTGGAGGTGTAGACGGTAGTGATGTGCAGCACCTTGAGTAGGTCGGGCCATCGCATTTAGGATGATTATTCAATTACTCTTGACTACAGCCATGCGTTTACTTGGTGGAGCTCACCTGCTATAAACACCATTGATTTCGTTCCCATCCTTCCTCTGCACACTTCCAGGCTCGTAGACTTGATACCGACTTGGTTGAAGAATCGCTTCGATCAAGACGACATCGTCAACAACCTGATGATCGAAGAGATCAGTATTAATCAAGTGTCTTTGATGAGACACTCGCGAATCTTCACTCATGGATCAGTGTTTTGCGAATTGTTTCTGATACCGCGTGCAGGCGATTGCGGCACGTCGTCGCGACCTTGTCTTAGACTTTTCACAGTGTATGAGTACCGCCGTGAGCGTTTTCATTTTTGGCGATTGTCAATATTTCAAAGGTTTAACGATGTGAGTCAGTGAGTGCAGTATTGCCGCAAGCAGCAGACACAGGACGCAGGCCACCAAGCAAAAGTGAATTCGTTATCAGCAAAGCTGAAGTTTCCGGTAGATACACCTGGAACCACATCTTATACAACACCACTAAGCCCCGCGATGCGAAAGTCTAGACCAAACAAAAATTATAATTCCAACATTAGCGACTCGGCAGAGTTCCCGAGTGTGGCACGCGGAGACCGCTCCGTCCCGCTCAACGGACTCTACTCCGGAGCCCACTCCAAATATTTAACTCGTACGCGCATCGTAAGAGGCCGGCTCACCGCCATCAAGCTATCAACGTTTGGGCGCGCAATCAGTAGCTTATATCGATGACACCCGCAACCGCGGATCTCCACCCCTTCGTCCGCATCCCGGATGCCATCGGCGCAGAACATATTACTCCAGGGTACATCTTGACTGCTACCCCTTCAGGTATCGATGGACTGGAGCAGTTTCGTAACGGGCGTAGTTCCCGCGCATTCGTTACCCACGGGAGAGCATATCTTGGAAGCGAAGAGAGGGCTTGGGTACAATGAACGTCCCACGACAGGTACGGCTTTGTTGGCTATATGCATGGCGTATATTGTAATGCTTGTGGCTGTGCAAGGTAAGTCCCCAGCTCTATCTCTCCGTTGCGAACGGAGTACAGACTGATGCTCCATCCGTCTCGTGAGGCCGAGGCTGACCATTTTAGCATATCGAGCGGGTCGAATCGCCGGGCACAATTGGACGATCGGTGTCGCCGACATATTGATCTTTGTGCAGGCCTTCATCTGCATAGTGTTTTCGTACTCGGTTGCGATCCTAGCGGGCGGATTGGGCGTCGCGACTGAAGAGCAGTGCCGTGCCGCGATACGGCTTTGCGTGACTTTCTATGGGGCGGGAAAGATAGCACTGTACAGAAATCCCACTCCCTTTTGACACTTCGTTTCTACCAGAGCTTGATGCTGATGCAGGCGCAGATACCTCTTCCTCCTCGAGCGCGCACACATAGTCCGCGCCCCCTTCTTCACTCGTGTACGCGACCCCATCTGGGTCATCGGACTACTCGCCATTGTGTTCGGCTTCGGCGGCCTCATCATATACGAACAAGTCTCTGCGCACGCTGAACTCTCGAAGGTCGATGGTATATGTCAAATAGGCATCACACGAGATGCCGGGTACTTCGTCATGGCTTTCGATGCAACGATCAACGTTGCCCTGAACGGAATTTTCATCTGGCTACTGATGCCGGTACTTCAATCGCGGGCGCATCGAGAAGAGCATGGCGGGGAACAGCAGGGTACTACTACCAATGCTTTAGAGAGGTGGTCCAGCACGAGATCGTCGGTCATAGGAATCTTCAAGTACCAGTCCAAAGGAAGCGGAGCCACAACATTCCGAGAGACGGTGAAAGACATGCTTTGGCGGAACGTTATTGGGTCGACACTGGTTCTGCTGCTAACACTGGCCAATGTCGCCGTCTTCTTGACGGTCAGTGCTGCAAAGCTCAGTCATGTTTGTCTGTTGACTTGTTTGAGCGACGGTGAGCTACTCTCGGTTTACGACTCTTCATAGTGCGAGCAATGATACCGCGGCTGACTGAATGTGTGTAGTGACTTGGTCGGTCCTCATCAGCAATTGGCTTTGGCTACGGTCTTCTGTTCAACCGCAAACACCAAAGTCCGTGGTCTCGACATCAACCGACTTTTCACTTTCCCGATCAAATTCGTTCCATCATCAAACCCAGAATGTCAACGGGGATGTACCGTCGGACGAAGTCAACGCCAATGAAGAGAGTGACTCGCATGAATTCGTGTTACCCCGAGCTGCTGTTCACAAAACTAGGAAACCTGTATGGTAATGAGAATAAGTCGAGATCCCCACACAAAGTGAACTAGCGCGTAATTGCGTGGGTACGAGAGATAGGTTTGTATTTGAAGGAAAAACAGATGTGGTATTGTATATTTACGTTTGTGTACGACGCTAGATCGCTCAATCCAAGAATGATGTGCGACTTTTCCTTCTGCTTTTCTATAGTGGTAGTCACATTCCTCTTTATTCATTTCACCACCAACATGCAAGACGTTTTCCCTGGACGTGCTTATTGTTGGCAACATCAAAGTGTGTTAGAAACGATACCGCAAAAACATTTGCAAATCGTGAACTTGCTCGTGAGCCCAAACCCCAGACCAGATGCCGTCGGACACCCTACGCAGTAACAGCTACTGTCGACGGCGACGTCAACCGTCCATCACTTTGGCGGACAGCAGCATCCCCTTTCACAGGCTGCACGCGACTTCCATGCCCCTTTCAGACCAACACTATACTAAAGCGCAGCCCAATACTCCGACCCACTTCGCTCGCGCGCTCAAGTCATTGCGCAATGAGATCGCCTCCGACGCATAAACCTCATCTCGGTACCCAAACGATCATATGCCGCCCACGATATGGAAATCATGCGGGAGCAATCTGCACAGGGCTGACGCGCATCATCAATCTCGGAAGGCGAGAAGAACGTTGGACTAGGCAGCACTAGATGACGTGAGGATGTGCCGTTGTTGCACTCGCTACACGTACATTGGGCGCGTCACGACGGAATGGCAATTTCGTTTATTGTGTAAGAATAGTAGGCGGGGCGAGTCATGGATGCGCGCGTGGGCGAGTACGCGAACGGCGACGCATCGAGGAGAGGGGCCGAGCGCGAGTCATGAGTACGCGAGAGCAAGCGAGCCCACACGTGCAGCTGGAGAGGTACGTACGCTGCAGCGTTATGCAACGTGCTCTGACTCTCGCAACTCGTATCCGCGCGCGCGCATACGGCGAGGAGATGATGACCTCGTCGATGTACCTCCAAGTAGCCGCCAAATGCACAACAGCGCACGCGCATCGTCCACTTCCCAAAGCGGTAACCAGGCCAGCATCATTTCCACTCTTTCCACTCGCCATGCCACCACGACTCCGCACCTCCACCTGACCGTGCCTTGTTCTCAACGGCAGGGACTCTGCGCCCTTTCGAGAACGACGCCCGGACCCACCACCGATCATATCAGCCCTGCCCTTCTCGTATACCCCTTTCTTGCCATCGATAGGCCGTCCCATCAACACCAACAAACCGGATGTATGCCTGACGTACCTGTGCATCAGCCATCCTCCCACGCCAGCATCCCACGAGCTCGTCATAGATCTCCTGCTCCCTGCGAAAGATGCACATACTGCATGAACCCTCATCTTACCACGGACCAGTCGCTCTGCACGGAAAAGGAGGACGCCGACCCAAGCAACACGTGAGAAAGTAACTTCACGGTCCGAACGGCCGGTCTGCACGATGCATCGCGCCACCGATTTCAAATACCAGCGCCACGGTAACCCTGGCTAAGACATCACCATTCGACATGAAGCAGACGCGCCTCAGGCTCCGCACTAGTCGCAATGGTGGCCCCGAGGCGCATAAGGCGGAAATCCAAGATGCCGAGTTTCACGCGCCACGTTGACGTCAGGCCGCCGCCGAACGTGCAGATAAGCTTCGATCGGCGAGATACGTTTGGCTTTCGGGTCGTCGCATGAGGCGCTCGGGAGAGCGCAATTGAGATGAAAGGGTGAATGTTGCGCCACAGCAGATCAGTAGGTGTGGCGCAGTGTCGCACCAGCAGACAGTTCGTTCTCGTACTCGCTTTCTCGACTGGAGACGAACGTCGAGCTAGAGGGTGGGTGGCTTGCAGTAGCGGCGATGAGGGGTGCAGATGTCACAAACTCTGCTCCACTGTCAACAGCTTAGGCTCGGGAACCAACGAGTCGTGGTGTTCTTCCCATCCCGTCTCTCTTCACCTTCTCCTCGCCGTCTTTATCTTCCTTTCCACAACGTCGCCTCTTTCCCCAAACTCACCGCCTTGAAAGCATGCTACGAATCATCCACACCCCCTCACAAACTCGCATAACACGATTCCGCGCCTCACGAGTCACATCCCGTTTCATAAGCTAGCATCCGTAGAGCACGTGCGACGAGTCATGTTTCCAAGTACCCCAAGCCTCAACGACCTTCCGTGGCGTTTCAAGTCGTTCGATATAGCGTCCCTCCGACTTGGTACCTAAGTGGTTCGAGATCGGGGTCAAGGCTAGCAGAGGACGGGGTAAACATAGACAAAACATGTTGATATGTCAACGTCACGAGGACGGGTCAGGTGTTGTTTGGTAAAGGCCCCGCTGGTGCGTCGACTAGGTTTGACGTGTTGCAGCGAGTATTTTGAGATGTAGAGATGGAGAAGTGCGCTTGGAGTATTGATAGATGTACATGTCGGAGATAATCGCTATTCTCGAAAATGAGGCAACAGGTGTGCCTCAGCTACCCTCCGAAACAGAACCAAGCCGGCATGTACCGGACACTCAGGAATCTTCGTGGGCATCGTCGAGCAGAACTGAAAACAGCCCATAGCAACCAAAGCGTTGTTGATGTTCTGCTCTTCGGGTGAGGTTCCCAAACGAGCCACATTCCGCAAGCAAACGCCTACCCACGAGCCGCGCGCCAAGTGGCTGAAACCTGCACCTCCCCACAACACATCACACGTCCCAAACCAAAACCGAACAAAACGAAATGAAAGGGATCCATAATTTGTCAAAGGAGGTGCTGCACTCGAAGAGGCAAGCAAGCCATCTTTTTCATCGTATTCATATGTCGTAGCAACTAGGTGCGTCTAGTAGTCTCTAGAGTATTCCTCCGACCATGGGTTCGACATTCAGTAGAGAAGAAAATGCCGCTGTGATGAGAGATTTGCGTGAACAATGATAACAAAAAAATGCATTCGAAAATATCCATGCAAGTACATTCCAGGCCGAGGCCGGAGCCAGTAAAACCATATCCGTCCCGTGCCGACGCTGACTGATCCAAACACACGAGCAAAATCCCAGAGAGCTTCGAGTAAATTTCAAATAAAATGGTAAGGGTTAAATAGGAGTTAACGAAAGTAAAGAAGAAGATTCGTACAGGAACATATGAAAGCGTCCAACACGACCGTTGGTGACAAGCAATTGGTAGAATACACGGAAGAGACTTGGCGCGTCTACAAAGCGCGAGGGTTCTTGTCCTCGGTCAACAAGCTTGCAATGGGAACGTTGTCCCGGGGAGCAGAGCTCCATGTTCCCGCGCGTTGTCGGCCGATCGAAGGAATGGGCATGGGAAGCATATACGGTAGGCGGTCGGGAACAGAGACAGGGCTAATGTTGGCGGTGTTGTAATGCTTGAGGTCGTGGTGGACTGGCGCGCTGTACGAGAACGGCGATGGCTTGAGCACAGGGTTGTGCATCATGGAGCCATCGGGAGAATCGTCAGGAGTAGGAGGGCGGACAGCTTGGGAGCCGGTGCGCCAGATCTCCTCAAGTTGGTGGGGAGAAACATCAGTGCCGTAGTCGGCAGCAACGGTAGCCCAGAACTGCTGGCGGCGAGCCTCGTAGATGGCACGAAGGCGGTCGGTGTCGACAACCTTGGGCTGGTGGGCGACCTCGGTGTTGATTCGGAGGGCGTTGTATGGCTCGGGGGACTCGCGGGGAGTCATGGGGCGCGGCTTGGGTAGAAGGATCTTGTGTTGGCTGCGGCCGGGCGAGGTGCTGACCGAAGCGGCCCTCACGAGCGGGCTTCCACCATTGTAGCTCACAGGGGAGCCATGGCGGGACGACTGAGCGTAGTCATAATGGTCCCCTGCCATTGAATAAGAAGCCGGAGACTGGCCGGCGGAGCCGCAAGACACCGACGAAGAAACAGAGGAGGTGCGCTTACGACGGTGGCTACCGTGCGACAGTTGGTGGAAGTGCAGGCGGCAAGCCAACTCGGTCTTCTTGAGATGGGCCGCAATGTGCTTATAAGGCATCTTCTGCATACGGGTCTGAAGGAGGTAGTTCTCCTGTAGGCTGTTAGCACTTGTTCATGTGAAGCTGGACATGTTGTCATACCTCTTCCTCAGACCACGACCTGTTTCCTCCGGAAGACATCTTCCTTGCGCGAAGAGTGGACACGGTTGAAGAGTGGGTATCCACCTCGGCGAGAGGGGAAAGAATCTGGGGCTGGTGGTGGAGCATGATGCGTAAGGCTACTGGTTGGTGATGTTGTGTATAAAGGTAGTTGTTGGGAGTAGTCGTGAAGATATTCTACTGGGGATAGAGGATATGTCGGTCGTTAAAAGTCGAGGCTGGCTCGTGAAAGAATGTATTAGCTGGGTGTAGAACCTCAGGCAATTGCTCAGCAATGATGATTAAAGAATGTAAGGCAGCCCAACCGGTGGGGAGTAAAAGAAAGTATTACAAGGCTGCTAAAAACAAAAGACAGTGCCGATTGAACAGTTGCGGTTGAGGCCTGAAGAGTCGGGGCATCCAGCAAGATATAGAGTTTGGACAGTGACAAGAAACGGGTGGTTCTCGGGCCAGGCAGAAAGCATGGCTGATTGGAGTGGCAAGACCTCATGGTGGCAGCGTTTTCAAACCTCCCTCCTGCAGCTAAGTTTTGATCGTCGTCACGGTCGACGCCGGCGTTCGAAGCCAAAATGTTTAGAGGACCCCTGATCCGAGACGTACTAAGCCTGAAGAAGACGGGCTGCGAGCGGAACGAGAACTGGATGGACCGAAATGGGTTGATCTGGAGTGGACCTGCATGAATTGTGCGTTCGGTTTTGGGTTTATTTGGGGTTAGCAGAAGCAGTTTCAAAACTGGGCGCGTTAGAGGGCGGGACGTGCTGCAGATTTTGCGAAGCGAGACGTTTGACAGTGTTTGGAGGAGCAAACAAGCTCGACCGAAAGTCCGTCAGGCGGCGGGCGCTAACTGGAAAGAAACCATGACAGACGCCGGAGAGAGCCGTGCACCGAAGGTTAATCCGTATAGCGCGCGGAGGCGAACTTGAAAGAGAAAAATCGGACGTGAAGATGGTCCGCAGCGCGCAGACGAAGCGTTGCGAGCAGGCGGCCTGGGCGTGAAGATGGAAAACGACACGCAATGCAAACACAGGATAGCAACGTATGACGGGGTCATCGCAGGCGCTGTGAGACGACCGAAACGAGGGTCGTCGGGACGCGTGCGATCCGCCTTCGAGCATGACGATGGACCCATGGGCTTCATGGAGGACCTGGGCGAGGCGCTGGCGGTGAGTGCGAAGCCGTGGCAGAGTCGTTCGCTCAAACGCCTGAGGCGTGAACTCAGACTGGTCGTGTGTCAGGTGGCTGGAGCACGCTTGGCGGGGCCGTTCGCTGCCGCGCGCAGGCCCTCGCCATAAGAGGGAGGACTTCCCCGCGCTGTAGATGGCGGTACTCGAAGCGCATCTGGAGACGCAGTCTTGGCCAGCGGGAGGACGTCGACGCTGAGTCCGTACGTGTTACCGCTGCGGCCGGGAGCTGGCGGTCGCGCCGTGCTGCATGCTGTGAAGCGGAGGTGCTGCGGCGGCTGCAGGGATCGCTGAGTATCGCCGACGGGAGCTCGTGGGATAATTAGAAACAATCTACAGGGCGGGCCCGGCCATTGGTGGATGGCATCGCGGTCGAGGATGGATATTGAGTGCCCGCAGCGACGTGTCGGTCTGGAGTGTCTGCGATGGTGATGGCGAGGGCGAGGGTGAGGGCGAGGGACGGTGGTAGGAGGAGTGCCGCCGTGACTTCCTACACCGATGACGCTGCGGAGGGCACGAGCTTTCAGAGGGAAACACCGACCGGCGCACGCTCCACTCCCCGCGCAACCTCCACCCCCCCATGGCCAACACCAACACCAGCAACACCACCGGCAGCACCACCAGCACCACCCGCACCCAACAGTGCACCACACAGCGGGCGCGGACGCTCCGCACGCAGCGCAGCACCGCGCTGCTCGGTGGTCGTAGAGGTGGTGTTGGAACGAGGGCGAGGGCGCGGGCGCTGTGCCGTGTGAGGCTGGGCCGGTGGTGTCGTCTTGTCCGTGGCCGCGACTGGATCCGTCGCTGCACTTCATGCTTTCATGCATGAGGGTCGTCACGCGCTGGCTGCCGCCCCCGCCTCGACGATTTGTCTCCTCGTCGCCAGGCGTGAAGCCACCTAATTCATACAGGGCCCTAGAGGAGGCTATTACCCCGCTTCTTGTCTGCAGCCCCCGTCCCAAGTACCTCTACCTCGCCGCCCGCACGCCATTCACCAGAGGCCAGGTACCGGTACCTGGGCTACCCCGTTCTGGGGTCCTCCCCGCCCGGCACCTGGCTGGCCTGTTCCCAATGTATCCCGGTCGTTCCTCCACACTTACGGCTTTGCACCCCTCCCATTCGCTCGCTCCGCGCGAACCTGACCTTTTCGTGTATTCCATGTACTTGATCAGCGTCCGCACCCGGGCCAGGCGATCTGCCTACCTGAATATCATCATGATCTACCGCCTCTACGCTGGCTGTCCTTCCCAAAGCGTGCGGTCCTGAATTCCCCGTCTCGAGCATGACCTCACTGCATAGGCGCACCTAGACTCACAAGTGAAGCTGTCAACAAGCCCCGCGTCGCCTTCAGTCCGCCCCTCGCCATGTCGTGAGTCCATCTTCAAACCTCCAGTGCACATTCGCCCTTGCTTCGGCCGGCGCTCAGCACCTTCACGTCCACCCTGACCTCCACCCTCCCTACCGACGAGCTGACGTGGTACTCTCCGTTTCACAGTGCCTCGCCTGCCCCCAAACGAAGCCTGAAACCCTCTCCCATCACGGCGAGTCCACAGCAGGCGGCCCAGTTCGCCCCGTCAAGCGAGCTGCCCAGTCTCCAGTCTGCCACCACGGCGTCTCGAGACTCCCACGCAACGGCGCCGCAGCCGCCGACGCCGACGCCGACACCAGGCAACGCGCGGAAGCGCAAGTCTGTGAGCCTCGCGCAGCCGCAGGACCAGATGGCGAGCCCTATCGCCGCGTCGGCGCCCCAGCCCGCCAACGCAGCAGCTGCGTCCGGCACCGAGCTCGAGGTCGCCGCGCAAGAGCCCAAGGCCAAGAAAAGTCGGACGAATACGCCGTGGACGCCGGCCGAGGAACAGCGGCTGAAGCAGATGCGGGACGCGGGCAACAGCTGGAGCGAGATCGCAAAGGTAGAGAAGCACCAGTCCCTGCGACACAGTTCCAACGCACATGTTGCTCCAACGGGATCGTGTAAGGAGCCGCCGTGGCTAACCATTCCGCCTCCAGACCTTTCCGCAGCGAACTGAAGGCAGCGTCAAGAAGCACTGGTACAAGGTAGGTCGTCTGCTGGCCGTTTGTGCTGCCCGCTGGCTGACCACGACCGCGCAGGACATGCACTATGCCGAGTTCGGGGAAGACGAGGTGGGCCTCTTCTTGCATTTCGAGCATCTGAAGAACATCTCAGCGACACATGCTGACCAAAAAGAAACAGAGCGCAGCCCTGCTGGCCGCAATCAAGGAGTACGACGCCAACAAGTGGAAGTCCATTGGTCAAAAGGTCGGGAAACCCGCCAAAGTAAGCTCGACACATGATTTCCCTCTCCCATGGTCAAAGGCATTCGAGCTGACGATCCCAGGCTTGCGAGCAGTATGCGAAGGAGCATTTTGGTGGGAAGATCTGAGCGATGTATGCACTTGATGGACACAGTCTGCATCTTGCCGGTTTTAGCGCGTTGGGCTTCCCTATGATACCAACTCTTTTTGGTTCCTTTCCGCGTCGAGTATTGCATGTGCGAGCTTCTGTCGGCGGCCGTTCATCGTCACCGGTATCCTCGGACATGGTTCCTGGTGATGGAGCATACGAGAGATGCAGGTCTTCTTTCCGGTCAAAACGGTTTCACATTGGTTCGGTCTCCTCTTCCCTTTACTGTTTCCCTCTCTCGCGTCTCTTCTTCCATGGTACGGTATCGGCCAGGCCAAAGCTCGGGCTGCAAGTCGCAGTCTGCGAGGAATGTCCAGAGGGGTTTCCATGCGTATTGTCGCATACTGGATCCCTTCTGTCTTGGCTTTTACGGCGCATCTTGCACTTTCAAGCCGGGTTGGGTTCTGGCGACGTCTGTTCTGGGCTAATTTTTGCTTGCTCGATATTGGAGGCCTGGCGCGGGTCCGTGCCGAGTCCGGGGCACAGATGGCTCCCGGATTTCGGGTCCGGTGAAGGCGGCCGTTATTGGTCGCATCGAATTATGTATTGTTTCATGGCTTTCGTGTTTGTTTCGGTATGTGCTGCAGCTTTACAGATTGGTTTCAACAGGTCAGGTCGATCCCCTAGGAACAAGTCGCCTCCAAGCTCCTAACGGTTCGACAATCTCTCGTCGCCGACATCGTCGCTAGCTGTGGCACCTGCATGCAGCCGGCCGTCGTGTGGCGATGCTACAAGCCGCAGCTCGCGTCACTGCGGATGTTCCTGTTCCCGCGCGCTATCAATTTGATATCGGGAGATCTTGTCGCGATGGCCCCGCGTTGCGCCAGTTTGCAGACTGTCCAGGACGAAGCTGGTGGCTGCGCTACCGAATCGAGCCGGATGGCGTAGCCTAGCTTGGGCGAGCAGAGTTGTTATACGGTGCGCGCAATTCGGTGGCTTCGGGAATGTTGGAGGCAGAGTGAGATGGCTAGGGCCTCCACGACGCGTGAGGTTCAGCGCATCCTTCTTGTCAGACGCGGCACCACGACTGTACGCAGCTGCAGAGCGAGCCAGGCGTGGGCGATGGGAGAGGGCACCGCGACCGCAAGCTGCGAGTCGTGACTCGCAATAAGAATAGGCGCAATGGCGAATGACAAGATCTCACGTCAACAGCGGGCGTGCGAGTGAGCGCGAGGGAACAGCCTAAATGGCTAATAGAGTGGTGGCTCGGGACGTGCGAGAAGACGGTAAGGCGTATCTACGAGGCACGACAACAACGGTCTCGATGCGGTGGGCAAGCCAACAAGTAGGGACGCCCCTGGCTGTCGTTGGCCGCACAGATCACGTGCGCTCCCACCTCGCGTTGGTCTTGAGGCGCGCGAGGGCCACAACGTTGTCGGCCAGTCCAACCTGTCCATCCTTTTGATGAAGTGGCCGCCGCATGCGGGCCGCCGACGAACGAGTGCGGCGGCAGCCTTCGGGCGCAGCACGACGTGCAGCGCGGTGTGGCCATCTCATCTCGTCTCGTCTCGTCGCGTCTCGTCGTTCATCTCGTCGTGCATCTCGTCTCTGTCCCAAGTCTGGCCGCCACGGTAGGGCGCGGAGATGGGGCAACTTGTGGCGATCGAGCACGAGAGATGAATGCGAGAGCGCGTCGTCGTCGGGGCGGGTAGATCGGTGGGCCAAGCTGTCTGTTGCTGTCGCCGTCGCCGTCGCCGTTCCCCCGAGCTAGCTCCTCGCTGCGCGCTCCTCACTCCTGTCACGGTTGCAGTTCGCGTTCGCGCCACCACGGCGCGCGCCTTCATGCTGGTTCGCTTCGCTTCGCGTTCCCCCAACCCCACTTCATCCC
>Ga0247733_1000412_pt1 | contig 13328 bp, 10 predicted proteins | sample UWRJL043104R2_FD_180932 | JGI IMG/M metagenome (GOLD analysis project Ga0247733, IMG submission 180932) | Plant litter microbial communities from Arlington Agricultural Research Station in Wisconsin, United States - UWRJ-L043-104R-2 | ecosystem: Environmental > Terrestrial > Plant litter >...
TACGGCGGTTTTACCTACACCCGCTTCGCCGGTGAGAATAGGATTGTTTTGACGGCGGCGAATAAGAATATCAATTATCTGACGTACTTCTTCATCGCGACCAAGCACAGCATCAATTTTTCCTTGCCTCGCAGCTTCGGTTAAGTTGACAGTAAATTTATCCAGTGAAGGAGTTTTACTTGGCGCACCACCTTGAGATCCGCCACCAAAATCGGCTGCGCTTGAATCGCCAGTATTTAAATTGCTAGACTCACCAGTTGTACCAACAACCGAGCGAACTACGTCACGCAAAGATTCGGGAGGAATTTTTTTCAATTCACCGTTAGTGAATTCGCTTGCTCTGCGCAAACTTTCGTCGAGCATGAGCGCAGCAAAAATATGTGCCGACGTTGTTTTAGGATGATTGTATTCGACCGAGGCAAGTATCCACGCGTTTTTAGCAAGATCGACAATGGTTGGCGAAAGCGCAGGTGCGCGTGAATTGCCCGCCTTGATGCCATCCAACTCGCGGTTCAGATGCCTGACCACATTGCCAATATTAACTTCAAATTTTTCAAGTATCGCCGCAACATCACTGTCAGGAATTTCGAGAATTTTTAATAGCCAGTGTTCAATCTCAACATTGTAATGCGTTCGCGAGAGACATAAGCCCGCTGCGCCTTCAAGTGCATTACGGCAAGGTTCGTTGAGCTTTCCTACGAGCGATTTTAAATCTATAGTTATCATAGTGATGTCCTTAAGGCGTTAACAACAAGTGATGTTAATAAATTGTCAAAAATTAATTGTTTAAAGAAGACTTCGGGCATTGATTCAATTTACGAAGACTAGGTGAACCTATGTTTGGAAACTCTAATTTTTAATGTGCCAGTTAAATTTGATTCGTCTTCCAGCCCACTTGAAAGCCAAGTGTTCCATCCTATGATTGCGGTTGATTTACGTTCCAGTTTAATTTTATTGGGCACATCTTTACGGTTAACCTCAATAATAAATTCGTAATCTTGCTCAATGCCCACATAAAGGCGAACCATATCATTAAGCGCATGCAATGCCTGAGTTCCCGGTGCAAATTTGAGAAATTGCTCGCGATTCAGCGGGCCTAAGGATATACGAATTTTGCCTTGGGCAAACCAACCTTTGGTTCCTAAGATAACGGATTTCCCCAGGTGCGAATTTTGCCCAAGTGGAAGCTCTTTACCTGGGAGGCGAGTGCGAACATCGGGTATTAATTCTTGCCACTGGCCGATAAATTCTTGTACATCCACCGGGATTTTAAAATAATCCTGCAGGATTCGTTTTAATCCACTTGCTGAACGCACTTGTTGCGTTAACAGGCCGCTGTAAAAAACAAGCGATTCGTCTGCAACCGCCATGCGATTTTGTAAGCCACCAGTGCCCAGCCCTATCAGCGAAAAAAGGGCATTAGTAGCTTCATCGCGTTTTTTCTTTTGTGAAACCGCCAGTTTTTTTCGTTCGTATTCAATCGGCAGATTGTATTTCGTGGCCGCTTGATAAAAAAGCGATGCGGTGCGATGGTGAAACAAATCAAAGTAATGAACTAGGGCACTATCTTTTTGTTTTAATCGCTGCAAAATTAATTCGGTGTAGTGGTAAGGCAAAACGCCCATAGCGCCTATGAGCCCCAAAAAATTAATGGAAAGATTCCATTGATTTGAATTTTCTGTTGCTTCATTACCACGCTCTATAGCGCTGATTTCCGCATTGGGAAATTTGAATGATGGCGTTCCTTTAAGCCTTAAGGTTTCTGAGCTTGGTGGAAAAAATCCAGCGATTGGATTTTTAGCGCGAAGTCTATCACGCCCCATTGCTATTTTTTGGGGATTAAAAAGTTCTGCTCTCTCGATTAACCGAACCGCTTGAAAAAAAGAATAATGCTGCGGTTTATGTTCGAGGTCGTCAATTATAGAAGTACTTTTTCGCCGGCTCTGGGGGGACATTTTTTCAAATAACCTTCTTTATTTTTGCGCTTAACCAGGACTCGAGTGAACGAATTGACTGAACAATATAAACCGAAAAAATGCTCCAACACGGAAGCAAACAAATAACTGCTATTACCGCTTGATTGAATATCATCAATGGTAATTTCTACTTCTATACCGCGGCACATAGCAGTGCGGCCATCAAAATGTAAGGGCGCACTTATAGCGCGTGCATTAAGTGAAAATATCGAAGCGATGAGCGCGCGACTTGCCGATGATTCTTTAAAATCATACAAGCGCAAAATTTCTTTTAGCGACTCGGTTGGGTTTTCTCTACTGGTGAGCGATAAATGATTCAAGCTTAAGTGCGAAATCAATCTCCAGCGTGCGCCCTCACGCAGGTTCGGCCTGAGTGTAGGTGTGGGCTGTGTCAAGCAACGAATTTTTTCGCAAGGTGGCGCTGCATTTACACATTGCAATTTGGGTTGATCGCGATTGAAAGGAAGCTTTGCCGGCAGATCGCGATTGCTAGCATGGGTTTCAATAATAAGCGTGCGATCATCGGGAATATTTGGGTTAAGTTTTAAATCGACCAGCGTTAAAAAAATATCTGTGCCTTCATCGCGATCAATATGATTTAATTTCGCGTGGCGTCGCATAGCGTGCCAGTACGCGTGGTTGTCGCGATCAAGATGTTCATGCTTTAAACCATAAAACGGTAAATACTCAGATTTTTCACCAGAAGCGGTTTGAGCTGTGACTTTATCAACCGAATAAATTTCATAGCCCAATGGTCGCCGGGTATCTGCCACAATTTGATATTCAAGTCGGGTGTGATCAATTTTAATGGGGTCAGCTTTATGCTCAAATAGATTCACAATCGGCGTGCAGCCCATTACGAATGTTTCTGCAGAAATATTATGTTCAAGTTCTATATCGGAATTATTTAAATAAATATATAAATTTAATTCGCTGTCAGCACTTGCTGGAATGTGATCGGATAAACCATCAATATCGATAAACATAAATTTTTCAGGAAAAGCAAAAAATTCTGTCAATAATCTATAACCAACAAACGAAGCTGCCGGGTAGGGGAATAATCCTTCGTCGGTATTAAACCCAACGGCTTTAATGGCACTTTTATTTAAAAAAACGGGACGCACATCCGCATCAGAACTGCTAATTACAATTGACTGGCATTCATTCAATAACATTTCGTAAAGCGGATTAATATGTTGTGGTTGGCCTTTTAAATAAAAACGAAAGCGATTCGGTTTTAACTCCGAAAAACTAATCGCAGGAGAAAAAGTTTTAAGCTTGAGCCGTAGCACGCCGCCTGCACCGCGAATTGACGCTGAACCTGGTGTTGTAAAAGGACGACCAACGAGCCCTGCATCTACAACCGAACACGGAAGTAGTTCAACCGGATAGGTTGTGGAGAAGCGACAATTCTCTCCCTGGAATTGTTCGGTTTCAACAAGTGTATTTTGCGGTATCAGATAAGCTGCTTCCAATTGATCTTTGTCGGCAACAAATCTTGCAATACTCATTGAGGGAATGGGGCGTTGATAATGTGGAAATATAACCCCCAGTAGAGCATCACTTAACTCTGGAAAATCATCATCTAATTTATGCTGAATGCGCGCATTTAAGTAAGCAAAGCTTTCTATTAAACGCGATACGTGGGGGTCTTCTGTGGTGTCGGTGCTAATGCCAAGGCGCCCGGCAATTTTTGGATGCTCTTTTGAAAATTCGGCTCCCATTTGACGAATGAAGGCCAATTCCTTTTCGTAATAGGGTAATAATTCATCAGGCATGTTTTGATTCTTCCACGTTAACTGTTCTTGAAACCGGGTCTAGCACAGAATCAAAAATAATAACTTCTGGTGCAGGATCAGCATAGAGTGTTGCGTCAATCCTGAAGCGCAATGTTCTGTCTGCAGTATTTGTATTAGTGATATGTTGCACTTTCACAGTTTTAAATCTTGGCTCAAAGTCAGTTAGAATTTTTTCTAGCAAGCGTGTGAAGCTTCTTTTCTTTTCCAAATCTGCAATATTAATGGCTGCCAAATCAGGCAAGCCGTAATTCAACAAGGAAACATCCAACTGAGGATATTCGTCGGGAGGCGATACCATTCGGTGCCGAGTATTTAATAAATTTTGCAAATCGCGGCGCACTGAATTGCGTAAATCTCGCAATTGTTGATGCCGGTTTTTATCGGCCTCACTTTGCATTTGCGGTTCGTCATCTAATAAACGGTCAAGTATAGATGCGCGAAATTGTTTTTTTTGATTGTTGCGCATAACTATGAAACTTTTCCAGTTTGAACTAATTCAGTGACAAGTTCTAATTCGGAGACCATATTATCCAACTGATAATGCGGCGCGAGTTGAATGATGCACAAGTATTGTCCGGGTTTGTCTGGATGTTCACTCACTTTTACAGAAGCTTCACGCAATGGGTAGCGCGCTTGTTCATCCCATTCAAGATCTTCGCGTCCGGTCGTATATTTAAACAACCATTTCATTAAAAAATATTCGCATTCTTCTGCACTGATAAACGAACCGATTTTATCTCTGATCATCACTTTAATATAATGAGCGACACGCGAAGCGCACAATACGTGTTGCAACATAGAAGATAATTTGGCGTTAATTTCGCTGTTGCCTGTTTTATTGGTTTGCTGAATGGATTGATTACTGTAAAACGCACTGAACGGTGTGTCATAACAGTGACATAAAGGAACAAAACCAATATTGCTCAACTCGCGTTCTAACGTATCCGTAATTAATACTTCAGTGAGCGGCTTGGTAATAAGTTTGTGCGGATCAGTTTCAAAACTTGCGTGCGAAAAATTCGATAATATTCCGCCGCCCAGTTGATCGCGGGGTACGCCGCGAATGTGACCGAACCAGCCAACGCTTGCAAATTCTCGAATTAAAATTCCTGCGAATGCGTAACAGGCATTCCCCCACAAATATCCATCGCTATTTTCAGCTTCATTTTTTTCGTGAAAATAGATGCCTTTGTAACTACCAGGTTGCGTACGATATTGTTCACGCATTAAAACCCGCGGAAGGGTAAGCCCGATAAATCGGCTATCACTTTTTGTGCGCAAAGAGCGCCACTGAGTGTATTCGGTTTGACTAAAAATAGATTGCAAATTTAATGGCAAACCGAGCGTAGCAAAATTATCCAAGCCAAAAAATTCGCTTGAAGCAGATGCAATAAAAGGTGCGAAAGCTGCGGCTGATATCTCAGCGATACCGCTTAAAGTTGCAATATCATCGTATGGGTGAGCTGCAGATCTTTTATGGCTTATTTCATAATCGCCAATAATTACACCGTAGGGTTCACCACCCGGCGTGCCATATTCAGCGCTATAAATTTTGTGGAAAAGTTGGCTTTGGTCGAAATCCAGAGCGCGTTCGATATCTTTGACGACTTCTGACCAGCTGATGTCCAAATAACGAATTTTAATTTCGCGTTTTCCATCCGCCTGATTTGCGAGATGCCAAAGCCCTCGCCAAGATGCTTCAAGTTTTTGAAATGCTTTTTGATGAATGATGCAATTGAGTTGATCGTTAATGAGCTCATCAATCAGCGATATCGCACGAAAGATGGCGGTCGAAAGATCGCTAACACTTTTTAAATTTTGTTTATTTTCAAAATGCTCAAACCAATAACTAAGCGCACGTCTGTTATTAGGTTCGTTTAGAAAATAAGTGAGTTGTGACGGCTGTGAAAAATTGTAATTTAGCAGTGAATCCAGAGGTATCTGTTCAGTCGAGGTAGAGTTTATTAGAGAATTGCTACTATTAACCGACACAGAAAATATTCCATTTAATTGCAAAAAAGGGGGCAAAAGCCCCCTTTCGGGTGAGTATCATTTAGCCTGCTTTTGGAATATTCGCAACCAAACGCAATGACGCTGTTAATTCCTCCATTTGCAACCAAGGGCGCATCCAGGCAATTGCGTTGTAAACACCTGGTTGACCTGGAACTTCCTTAACTTCAACGCGAGCTTCCGCCAATGGGTAGCGCGCTTTCATTTCTGCGCTCGCACCTGGGCTGCCGTTCACGTAGTTGCTAATCCAGCGATTAAGCCATTCTTCAGCTTCAGATGCTTCCATAAACGAACCAATTTTGTCGCGCGCCATTACTTTAAGGAAATGAGCAATGCGAGAAGTGGCCATTATGTAAGGTAAGCGCGCTGATATAGCAGCGTTTGCGGTAGCGTCCGGATTGTCGAATTTTTTAGGCTTTTGAGTTGTTTGCGCGCCGAAAAATACTGCGTAGTCAGTATTTTTGTAGTGGCACAGTGGCAAGAAGCCCAATTTGCTAAGCTCTGCTTCGCGACGATCAGTAATGCCAATTTCAGTTGGGCATTTTTGATCGAAATCACCGTCATCACTCACAAACACATGACTCGGCAGGCCTTCAACTTTACCTCCGCCTTCTGCACCACGAATACTTGTACACCAACCGTATTCAGAGAACGCGCTAGTTAAGGTTGCACCCAATGCATAGGCTGCGTTCATCCAGCAATAATCGTTGTGATCAGTTGCTAAATGACGGCCATCGTCTGCACGCGGTGCTTCTTCAAAATTAAATGCATCAATCGGTTTGGTCGCTTGGCCATAAGGAAGGCGCGCAAGCACGCGTGGCATGGTCAAGGTTACAAAACGTGAATCTTCACTGTCTCGGAAGCTACGCCATTGAATGTATTCCGCTGAATCGAATACTTTTTCAAGATCGCGAGGCTTCAATAATTCGGTGTAGCTATCAAAGCCGAACATTTCTGGCGCTGCCGCTGAAAGGAATGGGCAAAAACCAGCTGCTGCAACATTAGACATTTTGGACAATAAAGAGATGTCGTCAGGATGCGATGAGAACTCGTAATCTCCTACCAATGCTGCATAAGGTTGCCCACCAGCAGTACCAAATTCGCTCTCATAGATTTTTTTGAAAATTTGGCTTTGATCAAACTCAACCGCTTTTTCCAAATCTTTACCGAGTTCGTTTTTGCTGATATTCAACATGCGAATTTTCAGCTGTGAACTGGTTTCAGAACTTGAAATTAAATGATTCAGGCCACGCCAGGAGCCTTCTAATTTTTGAAATTTTTCGCTGTGCATAACTTCGGCAAGTTGCTTTGACAGCATTTCGTCAATAGCGGCAATAGCGGAGTTAATTGTTACCGAAAGATTTTTATCCCACTTTACCGTGCCTTTTACAGCTTCCTTGGTCAGTGTTCTCAACAGTTCTTCGGTTTCATTGCGAGCGGTTTGTTTAGTCGCGCTGATAGCTTGTTCGAGAAAACTAAGCTCGCCGGCTTCTGCGCTGGCTGTTTGTGCATCGAGTTGCTGCTCATTATTTGCCATCTGTGTCACCCTTATCTTTATTTTCCGCAAGACCGAGTTCGCTCGACAATGAGCTAAGCGCGTTCGTATTACTTAAAATATCCTCAAGCAAAGATTCCAGATCTTCCGATCGATCTGCTTTGGTCAGAAGATCTCTTAATTTGTTGCGGGTTTCGAGCATTTTGCGTAGCGGCTCAACTTGCTCAACAATTTTATGCGGCTCAAAATCTTCCAGATTTTTGAAGTCGAGATTGACTGACATTTGGCTGCCGTCATCTTCCAATAAATTATCGACTTTCAATTTGAGTTGTGGATTCACTTTAGCCAGAACATCGTTAAAGTTGTCGCGATCAATTTGCGAGAACTTGCGTTCTTTAAGTGATTTTTTCCCTTCGGTGTTGTCGCCGGAGTAATCCCCCATAACACCCATTACGAACGGGATTTCTTTTTCAACGGAAGTGCCATTTGTTTCAAGATCATAAGTGATATGAACTCTTGGCTTTCTCACCCGTTTTAATTTGTCGTGGATGCTATCTGACATGGACCCTAATCCTTCTTGGCTAAGTGTATTGTTTAATCTTCATCTTTAACGCCGGTCAGCTCGCTGTAGCGTTCGCGGGATGAAGAATCTGGAATAAGCTCATTGATGAGTTCATTGAGCGGCATATTACCCCATTTTACTGCTTTTTCAATGACGTATGAAACGGGGGAGTGGGGTTCGGTTTTACGGAAAAATTTTGCGATTTCCAACAATTGTTTGAAAGCTGCCTCGCGACTATTGATTACTCCTGAGGAGGTTTTCGCGGTTGATTGCGACGTGCTTTGAGGAGCGCCATTGCTGTCAGCAGATTCTGTTTCAGTGGTGCTTTCAGGTTCTGGCGCAGTTGGAATTTTTTCTTTACCTAAATGCGCGACAGCACCACGACACTCTTCCAATATAGAAACTATATTTCGGGTTGGAGGCGCAAATTCAGATCCGCAACGTTGATCGAGCAAATTTCCCAGTTCTTTATAGATGTCTATAGCGACAGATAAATTGTCCATAAGGCCAACATAAAATTCTGCGCTTGAATCGCCAACGGCGCGTTCAATATCTTCAATAGAGAAACCTAATTTTGCCACTTTATTTTGGCGAGTGTCTTCATCAGGACTGCGCTGGGCTTCGAGGGCCTGCTGATATTGCCAGAGGCTGAACGGGCCAGGGCTGTAACCTTCGGTTATCGGAACTTTTCGAATTGGTGCAATTAAAACGCCTTCGGCGCCTTCGCCATTAAGACCTGAGAGTGGAGCTATGCGAGTTTCAATGCCATCCTCATCGGGAGTTGGATATAGACCATCCCAAAAATTCTCTACCAAACCTTTAATTAACTCAAAGCCGTTACGCAAACCGTGAAAGCCATTACGGCGGATGAGCGCCTCAGTAAACCAGCATGCAACTTCAAGATCTTTGCTTTGAGTAGTAAGAATATCTGGCGCGAGACTTATAATTTTGCGCCAATGTTCATCGGCTGCTGTGCTGTCGCCATCATGTATGGCTTGTCTTTCTGACGCGCGTGCTGCAGCGCGTGCGGATTTTAATTGTTGATATTTGGATAAAGGTGAAGCGTCTTGACGTACATCAATACCGGTTGGCTGGTCATCTGAAATGGGCTGTAGGAGCGCATTGGTAGCGTCAGTATTAGCTGGCAAAGCCATTAATCATATCCTTTTCTTTATTCTCGACATTTAGCCTGATTGGAATTTCTAAATTTGCGAGGTTAGAGTGTGCTTGCAAAGAAGCTGAGCAATACATCATTTGTAGTTCGATATTGCAAGTAAATCTAGTCGAAATGACCTGCCAAGTTAACAAGTTGCTTTATAAATTAAAAGCCATTCATGCCATTTAATGTAATATTGAGATCTGGTATGTGCTTTTCGTAATGTGATCATATTCAAATTACGAGCACGGCGGGGCATACTGTGCCAGATTTTTTTGGCTGCTCCGGCATTCGGTCGTGGAGCTATATGCCCTGGTTGTGTTAGTGCAACAATTACGCTGTTCTAGGATGATGAAATGGCATTACAGATTACGTTAATTAAAGCACCGCCAGCTGTTTCTATGGCGAAGACTTCACATGTGTTCGATAAGCGTGGAGGCACTTTGGGGCGCAGCGATTCCAATTTCTGGGTGCTGCCTGATCTCGAAAAATTTCTGTCGTCTTGTCATTGTGAACTGCTGTATGAGGCGGGCGGGTATTTCCTCCTGGATTTAAGCACCAATGGAACCTTCCTTAACAGTGGTTTTGAGCCGATTGGAAAAGGTTCAAAAGTGTCACTCAAAACAGGCGATATATTTGATGTCGGTGAATATCGTTTTTCGGTTGAGTTTATTGATGATCAGCCATTTGGTTTCGCATCTCCACAACCCTCAAGCAAGACATCGGCGATACCTGACGATTTATTCGGCAGTAGCTCTGTTGCATCTATAAGCTCCAACAATCCTTTTAGTGGTGGCGATTTTTTGGTGTCCGATTTTTCAGCGGGTCTGGCTGAAACACAAGATCCTCTTGCTGCGTTTGATAACGCTAACAAGATAAAAAATAACGATCATTTCGGAACCAGTTCACCGTTTGGCTCCGCGGACTCTAAGCCCAGTGTTCCAAAAGATCATTTTTCTACTAGTAGTTTGGTTGATGCATCAGCTCATGTAGATCAGGCAATTGCATGGCCGTCATCCAATCGCGAAAATTTAATTCCAGATGATTGGGAAGATGATTTTCTCGGTTCCGGTACAAGTTCTGGATTCGAAACAAGTGCGGATCCATTCGATACACCTGTATTTGAGATTCCCAAGCCTATACCGCCCAAACAAAAAAATAATGATTTTGGAACTGCGGGTGCATCTATAGTTAAAGCCCAACCAATTCAGCAGCCAGTGCAAAAGCCGGTCGTGGAAGCGAATATTGTAGAAACTCCGAAAGTAGAATTGAAAACGCCACCTATTGCGGTGGTTATACCACAACCGCAAATTCCAGCGGTGCCTGAAGTAGTGGTTAAAAGAAATGACGTACTCATTAACGCAATGGGGCTAAATCCCGACTCACTGAGCGCGGAAGAAGTGAATGAGATCAGCGAAAAAGTTGGGCTGTTAATGCGGGAAATTACCGAAGGCATGATGCAGGTATTGAGGTCAAGAACGAGCATCAAAAACGAATTCAGGATGAATGTAACCACGATTCAACCGATTGAAAATAACCCGCTTAAATTTTCAGTTGGCATTGATGAAGCCATGGAAAATATGTTTATCAAAAAAACCAACGCCTACAAAAAGCCTAGCGACGCATTTCGTGAAGGTTTTCAGGAAATTGGTGAACATCAAGTCGCTATGATTGCGGGGATTCGCCACGGTTTTGAAAAAATGATGGATCGCTTTAATCCGGATAACCTTGAAAATCAATTTAACAAACAAGGTAAAGGAACAGTTATTCCTGGAATGCAAAAAGCCAAATACTGGACCAACTATAAAGACCATTATGAAAGCTACTCTGACAATATGGAGTCGTCTTTCCAACATTTATTCGGTAGTGACTTTGTTACCGCATATGAAGAACAATTGCGCAAATTAGCTAATGTGCGCAAAAAAAATAAGTGATATTTATAAAATGGGAGTTAAAGTTCGCATGTCAATTTTAAAAAGTTCCGCTGTTCGTTTTTATGCAGGATTATTCGCAGCTGTATTAATGACGAGTGCATGTAGCTCTTCGAAAAGTCGTGTGGGAAGTGCGCTTGACTTGGATACGAATTTAAAAATTAACTTCATTGTAGATAGCAACATCAATCCTGACGAAAATAAACGCCCTTCTCCTGTTTATGTGCGCGTTTATGAACTTAAATCGCCAACTATTTTCCAAAAAGCAGATTTCATCGATTTATACGAACGCGACACTACAATTCTGGGTGCTGACTTTGTTAATAAGCAAGTGCTAAAACCCTTATCTCCCGGTGTAAATCGCACTGACAATCTTTTGCTGAAAAATGGTGCGATTAATATTGGTCTGTATGTGGAATTCTCACAATATCGCGGTGTTAATTACAAAGTAAATGTGCCTGTGGTTGAGCATAGTCTCACTAAAAATGAGGTGACAGTAAAAATTTCAGGTACTGATATTTCGATTGTAAAAAAATAATTATCACGCAAGTTTGATTCATAAATAATTGCAGTACATGAAGTGAGAAATCTATGTCATTAGATAGTAAAGTGCTCTGGTCTGAAGGGATGTTTCTGAACCCCCAGCATTTTCAACAGCAAGATCGTTACCTTGAACGTTATATTGATGGCCGTTGTTCCGCATTAGGCGCGTACAGCTGGGGCTTACATGAATTGGAAGTTGATCAGCAACTTTTGAAATTGGGAAAAATTTCAATACTTCGAGCGCGCGGTGTTTTTCCAGACGGAACTCCATTTAATTTCCCCGATAGTGATGATGCTCCTGCCGTTATTGAATTGCCTGCAGGATTGCACAACACAGTAATTTTTCTGGGCGTTCCTGTGCGTCGTCCAGGGGCTGTTGATGTTTTACCCAAAGACAGCACTCAAGGTTTGGCTCGATATTATTCTTCTGAAATAGTTGCTCGCGATGTCACGGTAGAAGGTGGCGATTCGCAACCCATAGGTGTTTCCAAGTTGCGGATGCGCTTATTGCTCGACACTGATGATCTTAGCGGTTATGCATGCCTAGGGTTAATGCGCATCGCTGAAACGCGTGATGATCGCGACATTTTGTTAGATGAACATTATCTGCCAACTTGTCTTGACTGTAGGGCAGTGCAAAAAATTTCGGGTTTTGTTGTTGAACTTGTGAGCTTATTGCGTCATCGCGGCGAATCTATCGCTGGGCGTCTAGCGGATTCCCGTCGCGGTGGAACTGCTGAAATTGCTGATTACTTGTTGTTGCAACTAGTAAATAGATTAGAGCCCTTTACCAATCATCTCAGTAACTCCAAGGGATTACATCCAGCAACTTTGTTTGCTGAATGCTTACAAATGGCTGGTGAGCTTTCTACATTCGTAGCAAAAAATAAACGTCCGCCAACTTTTCCAAATTATTTGCATGAAAATCTTCAACAAACATTTGCACCTGTGATGGCAGTATTGCGCGAATATTTGTCGATGGTATACGAGCAAACAGCAATTTCTCTGGAATTGATTGAGAAAAAATACGGTATACGTGTTTCTCAAATTAATGATCGTAGTTTGCTAAACACGGCGCTTTTTGTATTGGCAGTTCGTGCAGACGTACAAGACGATGTAATTCGTACCCGCTTACCCGCTCAAATAAAAATTGGTTCGGTAGAAAGAATTCGGCAATTGGTTAATGCGGCTATGCCGGGCATTGCCATTAAGCCTTTACCGGTTGCGCCACGACAAGTTCCGTTCCGCACTGGCTACACCTATTTTGAATTAGATAGGCATAGCGAATTCTGGAAAGAACTTAATGAATCTGGTGGCTTCGCACTTCATTTAGGTGGTGATTTTCCTGGAATTGAAATGGAGTTCTGGGCAATCCGCCAGTAATGCTGTCTGTTTAGATGCGGATAAAAATTTAGTACGACCTGTGCATACATGTATTTCATGACGTCGAGTTTGTACCGCTCATGTCTCAATGAATTAGGGAGCAAAAAATGTCTGGTAATGATTCAGATAAAACCGTTTTCAAACAACCTACTCCGGGCGGAGATCGCACGTCGAACCGCCCAATGCCGGGTGGCCGCGGTGCAAATCCAAGCGCGGGAAATTCGAGCAATACGCAAGTTCCGCCTCACAACAGAAACCAGGCACAACCGTCCAGGCCCATACCGCAAGATCGAAGTGGTGCTGCCTTTAGCACGGATATGGGTTTAAATCCGCTCGTAAATGCGGCGTCAACATTAATTGCCGTTTATGAGAAAACGCGTACTGCGGTGAGCCATCCCGATGTAGGCGGTTTATATCAGCGATTGATTAACGAAATAAAAATTTTTGAAGAAAAAGCGCGTGCCTTGGGAATC
>Ga0247733_1000413_pt1 | contig 13273 bp, 1 predicted proteins | sample UWRJL043104R2_FD_180932 | JGI IMG/M metagenome (GOLD analysis project Ga0247733, IMG submission 180932) | Plant litter microbial communities from Arlington Agricultural Research Station in Wisconsin, United States - UWRJ-L043-104R-2 | ecosystem: Environmental > Terrestrial > Plant litter >...
TATTATAAAAGCTAACTTAATAGTAATATATTTTATAGTTTATATAAAGTTTATAACTAAATTTACTTAATAGCTATTTTTAGAAAGAGTAATTACTTGAGTAATTACTCTTACTCTTACTTAAGTAATTACTCTTACTCTTACTAGTAAGTAAAAGTAATTACTCTTACTCTTATTAGTGAGTAAGAGTAATTACTCTTACTCTTACTAGTAAGTAAGAGTAATTACTATTACTCTTTCTCTTTTAGGAAAGAGTAATTACTCGAGTAAGAGTAATTACTCTTACTCGAGTAATTAACAACCCTAGCTCTAGTACTCTTTACCTAGAAGTCTAGAGGAGAACTATATTTCTATATAGACTACCGTATATTAAATAGAATTTTCTAGAAGAATTAGTACCTACTCCCGCTAATTAAGGAAACCCTTATAAGTATTAGAAAGGTAATATAATAGGCTAGGCCTAAGAACCTTAGTTAGTAAACCTTAGAGCTCCGCCCACTCTAAAGTAACTCCTAGGAGTTCTCTTCGGAGTAGGTAGTATATATAAGATCTCCGGGACCGAAACTCCATAGCTCCTTATTAAATCCTTAAGTATTCTATCTAGTATTTGCCCTTAGCGGCCCGCCCCTTATATAGGATTTAATTAACACTTCTCCCTTAGCTACGTCGACGGACTAAGCTAAGTTCCCTAAGAAAGACCTTTAGAGGAAGACCTTCCTATTACCCTATATCTAGAGTAGGACTTAACTACGCCGGAGCTATAAACCCAAATCCCCTTTACTTAGAGGAGCTCGTTACTTAAGCTAGGGAGTTAGGTTCCTAAGGACTTAATAATATTAATATAGAGATACTCCTCCGGGAATCCCTTCGGGATAAAGGGCTTATATATAATAATATTAAAGAAAAACTCTTAGTAGTCTTAAATCGATTAAATACCCCGTAAACCGGTCCTAGCCCTTGCTACGGCCTAATACTAACTCTAAACTAAACTAAGGTTATATTAGAACTATTATAGTAGTTAATATACTAAGTAAGGGCCCTCTAACTCTAAGTATTAAACTAGAAAACGAATGAATAAGGTCCCGTAAGAAACCCCTAAATATACTAAGACCTAAGGAAATTAAAGTTTCCTAATCTAGAATAGTTTAGAGAAAATTACTTAGACTACTGCCGCTTCTATGTCTAAATAAGGACTAAACTCTAAGAAGATTTTAATACTCTTAATTCACTAGTAGAATATATATTTAACCGACTAAAGGACTCCATAGTAAATATCGCCTTATTATAGATAGACCAATACCTAGAAGGTAAAACTAAAGTATTCTAGGAATTTCTAGATACGTAATTTTTAGACCTACTAAAAGAAGAAAGAGTATAGAATAGGCTATAGACGATCCGCTAATAGAATAAGAATTCTCTATATAAGTTTAATACGGAATTCCTCTAAGTAGCGTTTAATATAGGGGAGGAAGGGAATAACGTATACCTAAAGAGCCATTATTAGAACGCTATTCGCTCGGACCTATAGGATTAGATAGTAGTAGTAGAGATATCCCGGGACGCTATAATCTAGTAAGTAATAGTAAGAGTAGTATAGATAGACAAGAACCTTTATTAGAAGAAATAAGAAATCTTACTCTAGAGAATACCCCGCTCTACGCGAGATATAGACCTAATAGATTAGAAGCTAATAGCCTATATAAATTTCGGCCGGTTAAGCCCCCTAAACCCCTCTAAGAAAAGAAGTAAGATAGGAAGTAATAAAAAGTACTCTAATAAACTAGGAAATAGGCTCTAAGGCCCTAGCAAAACCCGTGCGTTATAGGTAATAACAGAGGAATATATTAAACGGAGAAATAGTAGGTAATATATCCATTATAATAAGATTAGTTACTTCTAGAAAAAGTATAATCTCCTTCTGGCGGAACCTCTAGTATAGACCCGATCTAGAGTAATAAAAGAAGTAGAGAGTAATAGCTAAGAAGAAGGTATCTCTATAGGCGACTCTAGTTCGGAAAACTAGAGTCTCCTAGCTAAAGTCGCGGCTAGAGGGAAAAAGGGTAGTTTATTTAATACTAAAAGGAGGAAAGCTTTAATAGCTTCTAAAAATTATAGCTAAACGTAAGTCTAATTACTATATATACGCTTATTAATAGAGAATTATTTACCTCTACTATACTTAATACGGGATGCTTAATATTTAGATTTATCTTAGGACGTTTTATAAGGAAGAATAAACTACTACGTCTAGAACTTAGAGACCGGAGAGAAGTTATTAGTATTAGAGACTAAATCTCTTTTATTAAATAATCTATAACTATAGAGATCGATATTAATAGCTATATAGAGAGAATCTAGCTCTATATAAATAAAGGAGATAACGAGTATAATCTAATCCTAGAATTACTATAGATATTAAAGAGAGGGGTTATACTAGCTCTAGCGAAGAAGTTAATCTTTATCTACTCCTCCGGAATACGCATCCGGAGTAGAGAAGATTAAAACCCCTCTTTAAAACTTACGGAAGTCCGGGCCTCGGCTTTCTTAGCCTTAATATACTATTCTAAGAAAACGGCTAGAAATAAAGTAATTAGAATCTTCGTAGCGTCTATATTGGACATCCGGAAAGCACTTACCCTAAAGTAAAAAGTAGACCTAATCCCCCTCTTACTAGGCTTCTTAAAAGATATATATAAAGTGTTTCTAAAAGAAGAAGTGGATAAGCTAGCCCCCTATTAAGGGCTAGAAGTAGACCACGCAATTAAACTCTAAAAGAAAGATAGGAAGGAACCTAAGGTCCCTTAGGGCCCCCTCTATAGTATATCTAGAGAAGAGCTTCTAGTATTATAATAGGAACTAATATCGTATTTAGACCGTAGGTTTATCTAGGTAAGTAACTTCAGCGTATTAGCCCTAATACTCTTTATCTAAAAGCCTAGAGGAGGACTACGTTTCTATATAGACTACTATATATTAAATAGAATTTTCTAAAAGAATTAATACCTACTCCCGCTAATTAAGGAAACCCTTATAAGTATTAGAAAGGTAAAATAGTTTATAAAGGTTAATATAGTATAAGCCTTCTATAAAATCCGTATTACGGAAGGTAATAAATAGAAAATTATATTCTATATAAGGTTTAGCCTCTACGAATAGATAGTAACTCTATTTAGACTCACTAATGCCCCGGCCACTTTCTAGAGATATATTAACTTTATCCTTAGAGAATATTTAGATAACTATTACTCCGCCTATATTAACGACGTTCTAATATATACCTCTAGCAGCAAGAAGGACTATAAGGAGAAGATATAGACGATTATTAAGAAACTAGGAATTATAGGACTATAGCTCGATATTAAGAAATGCGAGTTTAGAGTTAAAAAGATAAAGTACCTTAGATTTATTATTAAGGTAGAAAGAGAAGTTAGTATAGACCTAGAGAAAGTATAAGCTATATAAGAGTAGGAACCTCCGTAAATAGTAAAAGGAGTCTAAAGCTTCCTTAGATTCGCTAACTTCTACTAATAATTTATAAAAGGGTTTTCCAGCATCGCATCCCCACTTACGAAATTAATAGGAAAAACTATAGAATAAATATAGAGTCTAGAGTAGTTAGAAGCTTTTAGTACTCTAAAAAGACTTTTTATTAAGAAACTAATTCTCTAGTACTTTAACCCCGACGCGGACACCGTTATAGAAGTAGATATCTTAAGATAAATAATAGAAGAAACTCTCTCCTAGTACGACCTATTTAAGAAGCTTAGACCTATTATATACTTCTCTATAAAAAACTTACTAGTAGAATATAACTACTCCATCTATAATAAGGAACTGCTAGTAGTAATTAAATGCGTTAAAGAATAGAATAGCGAACTTTAAGTAGTAGAGTACGTACTTATTATAATAGACTATAAGAATCTAGAATACTTTACTACTTCTAGATATCTAAGCGAACGGCACGTCTAATAGTTAGATATACTAAGTACGATAAATATAACATTCTAGTACCACTCCGGAGCGATAAACGTAAGGGTAAATATACTCTCGTATAGAGAATAGAATATCCCTTAAGATAACTTAGATAAGAGGGTAAAGTCCTAGAATTTCTAACTATTATAGATAGTAGGAAGAGACCGCGATAGACTAGAAACTATAGATTTAAAAGTATTATTAGCTCTAGCTATACGAGTACTATCACTTTATAGTAGGATACCTACCCTATCGATAGAACGAATATTATCTCCTACTAGACTAGCGAGAGAAGAGAGAGTAAGAGGTCTACTAGCTCCTAAAACCCCGCTTAGGGACCTTAGAGTATAATAGAAATAAGCTATATAGGAGAATAACTTCTACTAAATTATAATAACTATACTCTATAGCGGCGCACGTAAATTCCCGCTAGAACTTAGAATTAAGGTATCCCTCTCAGAATATACGATAGACGATAAAGGACGCCTTACTTACTAAGAGAGGAGATAGATATCTAACTCGGAACCCTTATATATAGGTATTACCTCTAAAGTATATAGCTTACGTATTACGGATTACCTAGAGAGAGAGATTACCTATAAAATCCTCTTCTAAGACTTCTTTTAGCCTAGAATATCCTTATTAATTTAAATATTTATTTAGAACTATAACACCTGCAGGCGCTCCAAACCTTAAAGAGAGCTTAAATAGGATTTACTTAAACCCCTCCCGATTCTAGATAGAATATAAAAGAAGATATCTATAAATTTTATTATAGATCTACCAGAAAGCGAAGGTAACTAAAACCTAATAGTAGTAACTTATAGACTAAGTAAGGATATAACTCTAATTCCTTTCCTAAATATCTAAGCCCTAATAGTAGCGGCGGCATTTATTAAAAAGGTTATTACCTACTATTAGTTATTAAAGCGGATTATATTAGACCGTAGTATCTAGTTTATATTAGACTTCTAAAAGAAAATAATAAAGAGATTAAGAATTAAACGGGATCTCTCTATTACTTTCTACCTAGAAATAGATAGTACTATAGAGAGAATAAATAGTACTATAGAAGTAATCCTCCGCTAGTTTTATAACTAGAAGTAGAATAATTAGGTAATACTCTACCCCGTTACGTAAATAGTAATAAAAGGCCGGAATACTACCTCTACTAGAGTAAGCCCTTTCTTCCTCTAGTACGGCTATAACGTTAACCCGATATACCTTAATATAGAAAAGAACGTAGAGATATAAAGATAGTCTAAAACTATAATAAAAAAATCTACTAAATAGATAGTTCTCTAATTTAAATTTACTTTTAAATTCGTCTAGTTAAGCATAGCTCTTACGTAGTAGGAATAGGAACGCTAAGCGAACTAGAAAAGATAAGAAGCCCTAGTCCTCTAAGTAGGCGATAAGGTATAGCTCTAGTATAGAGACTAAATATTAAACAGCCGCCCTAATAAGAAACTAGACTAGAAGAATACTAAGTTTAAGATTACCTACGTAATTTCTCTCTAGAATATAGAACTTAATATATTACTAGAAGTATATCTAATATTCTATATAAACTAATTAAGACTATCCCCCGAAAATCCGCTACTAAGTTAACTCTACTAGGACTAGTAGCCACCGGCCATCCTCGTAGACGGGTATAAAGAATTTAAAGTAGAAGATATCTTCTAGGAAAAGTAGAAAAAGGTTAGCTAAGGGAAATCCCTTTGCTATAAAGTAAAGTAGAAGGGATATAAACTCCCTATATAGAAGAAAGCCGCTTAGATAGTAGATATAATTACTTTAGACTAATAGGTAGACTTCTCCGCTCCCTACTAAAATAGAAACGGCGAACTTAGAATTATACTATAACGTGACCCTAAGTTATATACCCCTATATAAGATTAACGGAGGGGGGAGGGAAAGAGAGAGAGAGAAGAGCTAGCTTAGACGAGGGAGGGAATACCGAGATAATAGATAAAAGATAGATAGTTATAGAGATTAGCGGCCAGGCACTAATATAGAAGATAATATAAGAAACTTATAACTAGTTCTAAAGCTATATAAAGAACTCTATAGATACACTCTAATATCCGAGGATATCTAAGCCAATATCTAGTAAGATAGTAGGCGTGGTAAGGGATGCTCCGGGTAGTCTAAGGGAGAATACTAGAAATAGAATCTAAGTAGGTAGAATTAGTAGCCACCTAGCGCGTACCCCTAAAATATCTACTTAGAAACGGAGGGAGGAGGTAGAATATTCGGAAGTATCTAGAGAGTATCTAAGCATTATATAAAGTAGTTAGGAAGCCTAAGGGCAATAGCGAGAGTTAGCTCGTATTATCTTAAGATAAATATAGAACTAGTAACCTCCGCCCTCTATACTAATACGTAGATTAGATATCTCTTAGATAAGCCTATCCTTATAGAGGGGGAGGATAGGGAGAATAAAGATAATAAAAAGATAACTTAAGAACTTAGGTAGCTAAGTTAAATTTTTATATAAGTGGAACCCGGGAACTATAAAGGCCCTAAGAAGCTAGAGTAAAATAGGTATTAGAATTACGCGATATATAACTCTTATTAGTAGAGATAGCCCTATAGCTATACGCTAGATAACTAGATTCACCTCTAAAGCTAATACTAAAATACTAGGGAATACGATAGGACTCTATAGGGACGTAAATATATCTAATAATCTATCTACTCCTTCTAGACCTTATTAAGACTATTATTAAGATTACTACTACCTAAGTTATTCCCTATAATCTCCCTAATAATCTCTCTCTTCTCTCTAAGAATATCACTACCCTCTATATTATCGTTATAGTGACGAGTAGGGAAACGAAGCTAGAGATAGTTAATAATATTAATAATATAGCGGGATAGCTATTAGATCTTACTAGTAACCTAGATCTACGTATAGGATTAGTAAGGGAACTAGGAAGAAAGAAGAGAATACTTATAAGCTAGTTAAGTAGAGCGGCCTATATCTTAGCGAGCCCTAGGACTATAGGTATAAGGTCTATCTTATCTAATAATCCGCTAGAAGAAACTAGTCCGTTAGAGTATATAGTCTTAGCCTAAGAACTTTAGTACTTATATAGATTAACCTTAGTATTAATAGTAGTCTAGACTTTATTAAAGGCTAACTAGAGAACCTCTATATTATAGTCCTAAGCGAGATAATCGCGCTTAATAAGCTCGCGGAGTATACCGTAGGCAGCGAACTAAGTATTCTAGTTAAGCCTAGTTATAGTATATTAGTAGGGACGCTTAGTAGTAGCGTAAGGTTTATAGGTAGTAGCCTTACTAGACTTCTAGGCCGGATATACTACGGAAGACTAGAGCCCCTCCTAAGCTATATCTAGAAGATAGTAGATATAGATAGATATTAGTAGCTTTATTATAGTATACTTAACTATATTAACGTTATAAGCGGAGATACGCCTAGAAATAGCTAAAAGAATCTAGATAGTAGACTTTAAGGTACGGGAAGGATTAGATCTGTAAGAGATACTCTAGAAATATATTAATAGAAACCCTATAAGAAGGGTAGATATAAATACTTATAGGCAACGTATCCTTAGTATTAGAGCCGGAGTTAATTAGTACTAGTTTAAAAGTCTCCTCTAGCTACTTAACCCTCTAACGTATAATAATATTAATATCTTAGATACGCGAAGTCTCCAGCTTAATAGCTAGAGATAGATAATCTTTAGACTTTAATAACTTAAGGGAGGAAGGGCCGGGAACTCTATAGATAGATAGTAGACGCTTAGCTAATCTTAGTAGCTTATAGAGAGTCTTAAAAAGAGAGAAGAAGGCTTTATACTTAGAAGTGATAAAGGCGTCTAGGTTATACGGCATAATCGCGATAGAATAGAGAAGATAAGAATACGTTAGTAAGATATATAGGTAATTCGAGAAGGTAGTAAAGCAAATAGCGGAGTTAATAAAGCGTATTAAGAATAAAGAAGGGAGGGAGTAAATTAAGCGGGTAGAACCTTTTTATTTATACTTAGTAGTCCGTTTATATACTACGGATTTCTTCTACTATATACCGCCACTACTATAGTAACCTAGGTAAGAGAAATTATTAAGTATAAATAGAACTAAGAGCGCGGAATTATAGTAACCGGATCCGCACTATAGAGAGTATAATATTAGAAATTAGAACTAGTATCTAGATAAGGTATTAGACCCCTAGTAGATATCTATAGAACTAAGCGAATACTCCGCCCACCGACGGAGATTACTAATAAAAATAGCGATAGAAGTTAGTAATACCTATATATATTCTTTTTAGAGAAGGGATATCCGATACAGCCTCCCTAGTACGAGACGTTGATAGAAGCCCTCTACGGCATAGCTAGTAAACCCCTAAACGGACTATAGGTAATACCTAAAAGGTATTCTCTATCCTTCTCCCTACCTCTATATAAGGGTATACGGAGCCGGGACGTAACATAAAAAAAAAAAGAGAGAGGGGGAGAGGGAAGAAAGGGATACTTATAGGGAGGAGGGGGGTTATAATAGGCTAGGCCTAAGAACCTTAGTTAGTAAACCTCGGAGCTCCGCCCACTCTAAAGCAACTCCTAGGAGTTCTCTTTAGAGTAGGTAGTATATATAAGATCTCCGGAACCGGAACTCTATAGCTCCTTATTAAATTCTTAAGTATTCTATCTAGCATTTACTCTTAGCGGCCCGCCTCTTATAGGTAAAATAGTTTATAAAGATTAATATAGTATAAGCCTTCTATAAAATTTATATTATAGAAGATAATAAATAAAAGATTATATTTTATATAAGGTTTAGCCTCTATAAATAGATAATAACCTCGTTTAGACTTGCTAATACCCTAGCCACTTTCTAGAAGTATATTAACTTTATCCTTAGAGAATATTTAGACGACTATTACTCTATCTATATTAATAACGTTCTAATATATACCTCTAGTAGTAAGAAGGACTATAAGGAGAAGATACGGATAATTATTAAGAAACTAGAGATTATAGAACTATAGCTTAATATTAAGAAATATAAGTTTAGAGTTTAAAAGATAAAGTACCTTAGATTTATTATTAAAATAGAAAGAGAAGTTAGTATAGATCTAAAGAAAGTATAAGCTATATAAGAGTAGAAACCTCTATAAATAATAAAAGAAGTTTAAAGCTTTCTTAGATTCGCTAACTTCTACTAATAATTTATAAAAGAGTTTTCCGGTATTATATTCCTACTTATAAAATTAATAAGAAAGACTATAGAATAGACGTAGGGCCTAGAGTAGTTAGAAGCTTTTAATACCCTAAAAAGACTTTTTATTAAGGAACTAATCTTCTAGTACTTTAACCCTAACGCGGATACTATTATAGAAGTAAACGCCTTAGAGTAAATAATAGAGAGAACTCTCTTCTAGCGCGATCTATTTAGAGAGCTTAAACCTATTATATACTTCTCCGTAAAAAACTTACTAATAAAATATAATTACTCTATCTATAATAAGGAACTACTAGTAGTAATTAAATATATTAAAGAATAGAATAGTAAACTCTAAGTAGTAGAGTACGTACTCGTTATAATAGACTATAAGAATTTAGAATACTTTACTACTTCTAGATATCTAAGCGAACGGTACGTCCGATAGTTAGATATACTAAGTATAATAAATATAATATTCTAGTACCGCTCTAGAGCGGTAAATATAAGGGTAGATATACTCTTATATAAAGAATAGAATATCTTTTAAGATAACTTAGATAAGAGGGTAAAGTCCCGGAATTTCTAACTATTATAAGTAGTAGAAAGAGACCGTAATAGACTAGAAACTATAGATTTAAAAATATTATTAGCCCTAGCTATATAAGTACTATTACTTTATAGTAGAATACCTACCCTATTAATAGAATAAATATTATCTCCTACTAGACTAGTAAGAGAAGAGAGAGTAGAAGGTCTACTAGCTCCTAAAACTCTACTTAGGGACCTTAGAGTATAATAGAAATAAGCTATATAGAAAGATAACTTCTACTAAATTATAATAACTATACTCTATAGCGGCGTACGTAAATTCCTACTAGAACTTAGAATTAAGATATCTCTCTTAGAATATACGATAGACGATAAAGAATACCTTACTTACTAAGAAAGAAGATAGGTATCTAACTTAGAACCCTTATATATAAGTATTATCTTTAAAGTATATAGCTTACGTATCGCGGATTACCTAAAGAGAGAGATTATTTATAAAATTCTCTTCTAAGACTTCTTTTAGCCTAGAATATTTTTATTAATTTAAATATTTATCTAGAACTATAATACCTATAGGCGCTCTAAATCTTAAAGAGAGCTTAAATAAGGTTTACTTAAATCCCTCCTAATTCTAGATAGAATATAGAAGAAGATATCTATAAACTTTATTATAGGTCTACTAGAAAGTAAAGGTAACTAAAACCTAATAGTAATAACTTATAGACTAAGTAAGGATATAACTCTAATTTCTCTTCTAAATATCTAAGCCCTAATAGTAGCGGCGGTATTTATTAAAGAGATTATTATCTATTATTAGTTACTAGAGTAAATTATATTAGACTATAGCACCTAGTTCGTATTAAACTTCTAAAAGAAAATAATAAAGAGATTAAGAATTAAATAGAATCTCTCTACTACTTTCTACTTAAAAATAAATAATACTATAAAGAGAATAAATAGTATTATAAAAGTAATCCTCCGCTAGTTTTATAACTAGAAGTAGAATAATTAAGTAATACTCTACCCTATCGCGTAAATAGTAATAAAAGGCTAGAATACTATCTCTACTAGAGTAAGCCTTTTCTTTCTCTAGTATAGCTATAATGTTAACCTAATATATCTTAATATAGAAGAGAATATAAAGATATAAAGATAGTCTAAAACTATAATAAAAGAATCTACTAAATAGATAGTTCTCTAATTTAAATCTACTTTTAAATTTATCTAGTTAAGTATAGCCCTTATATAGTAGAAATAGGAATACTAAGTAAACTAGAAAAGATAAGAAGCCCTAGTCCTCTAAGTAGATAATAAGGTATAGCTCTAGTATAAAGACTAAATATTAAATAGCCACTCTAATAAGAAACTAGACTAGAAGAATACTAAGTTTAAGGTTACCTATATAATTTCCCCCTAGAATATAGAACTTAATATCCTACTAGAAGTATATTTAGTATTCTACGTAGACTAATTAAGACTATTCTTTAAGAATCTACTACTAAGTTAACTCTACTAGGACTAGTAGCTACCGGCTATCCTTATAGATAGGTATAAAGAATTTAAAGTAGAAGATATTCTCTAAGAAAAATAGAAGAAGGTTAGCTAAGGGAAATCCCTCTACTATAAAGTAAAGTAGAAGAGATATAAACTTCCTATATAAGAGAAAGCCGCTTAGATAATAAATATAATTATTTTAGACTAATAGATAGACTTCTCCGCTCCCTACTAGAATAAGAATAGTAAATTTAAAATTATACTATAATATAATTCTAAGTCGTACACCCCTATATAAGATTAATAGAGAGGAGAGAAAAGAGAGAGAGAAGAGCTAGCTTAGATAAGGGAGAGAATACTAGGATAATAAATAGAAGATAGGTAATTATAAAGATTAATAGCTAGGTATTAATATAAAAGATAATATAAAAAACTTATAACTAGTTCTAAAGCTATATAAAGAACTCTATAGATATACTCTAATATCTAAGAATACCTAAGTTAATATCTAGTAGGATAGTAGGCGTAGTAAGGGATACTTTAGGTAGTCTAGAGAAGAATACTAAAAATAGAATCTAAATAGATAAAATTAATAGCTACCCGGTATATACCCCTAAAAAATATCTACTTAGAAATAGAGGGAGAAGGTAGAATATTTAGAAATATCTAGGAAGTATCTAAGTATTATATAAAGTAGTTAGGAAGCCTAAGAGTAATAGTAAGAGTTAGCTTATATTACCTTAAGATAAATATAGAACTAGTAACCTCCGCCCCTTATATTAATATATAGATTAGATACCTCTAAAATAAGTCTATCCTTATAGAGGAGAAGGACGGGGAGAATAAAGATAATAAAAAAATAACTTAAGAACTTAGATAGCTAAGTTAAATTCCTATATAAGCGGAATCTAGGAACTATAAAGGCCCTAAGGGGCTAGAGTAGAACGGGCGTTAAAATCGCGCGATATATAACTTCTATTAATAGAGATAGCTTTATAGCTATATACTAGATAACTAGATTTATCTCTAAAGCTAATACTAAAATACTAAGGAATATAATAGGACTTCGTAGAAATATAAATATATCTAATAATCTATCTACTCCTTCTAAACTTTATTAAGGCCGTTACTAAGATTACTACTACTTAAGTTATCCTCTATAACCTCTCTAACGATCTCCCCCTTTTCTCTAAGAATATTACTACCCTCTATATTATTATTATAGTAATAAGTAGAGAAACGAAGCTAGAAGTAGTTAATAATATTAATAATATAGCGGAATAGCTACTAAATCTTATTAGTAATCTAGACCTATATATAGAATTAGTAAGAGAACTAGAAAGAAAGAAGAGAATATTTATAAACTAGTCGAGTAAAGCGGTCTATATCTTAGCGAGCTCTAAGACTATAAGTATAAGATCTACTTTATCTAATAATCTACTAGAAGAAACTAGTCCGTTAGAGTATATAATCTTAGCCTAAGAACTTTAGTACTTATATAGATTAATCTTAGTATTAATAGTAGTCTAGACTTTATTAAAGGCTAACTAAAGAACCTCCGTATTATAGTCCTAAGCGAGATAATTACGCTTAATAAGCTTACGGAGTATACTATAGATAGTAAACTAAGTATTCTAGTTAAGCCTAGTTATAGTATATTAGTAGGGACGCTTAGTAGTAATATAAGGTTTATAGATAGTAGCCTTACTTAGGGTTGTTAATTACTCGAGTAAGAGTAATTACTCTTACTCGAGTAATTACTCTTTCCTAAAAGAGAAAGAGTAATAGTAATTACTCTTACTCACTAGTAAGAGTAAGAGTAAGAGTAATTACTCAAGTAAGAGTAAGAGTAATTACTCGAGTAATTACTCTTTCTAAAAATAGCTATTAAGTAAATTTAGTTATAAACTTTATATAAACTATAAAAAATATTACTATTAAGTTAGCTTTTATAATATAACTAAATTTTAAACTAAAACTAAAGTTATAAGAGAAATATAATATAAAAATTATAGCTTAAACTCTAGTATTATAATAAATATAAGAATTATTTCTAGTTATA
>Ga0247733_1000414_pt1 | contig 13260 bp, 4 predicted proteins | sample UWRJL043104R2_FD_180932 | JGI IMG/M metagenome (GOLD analysis project Ga0247733, IMG submission 180932) | Plant litter microbial communities from Arlington Agricultural Research Station in Wisconsin, United States - UWRJ-L043-104R-2 | ecosystem: Environmental > Terrestrial > Plant litter >...
CCCCCCCCCCCCCCCAAGTACCGTGCGCAGCTGGTCAAATGATGATACGAGAGAACTTTAGCAGATAGAGAAAGACGAATTATGCCCTCGAAGATATCACGATAGAGGCTAATATATCTAGAGATGAGCATTTTGTATACTCTGGTCAGCCGATAGGTAAGAAACACTCGTGTAGACGAATGATAACGATATCGCTGAGTTTCTTGACGATATATTCAATAAAATACGAGCGTGTTGTCTCCGGTGGTAGCCATTCCATCCTGACTTCTGTCGTTCTTGACTAATAGCATACGCATCGCTTTCAATGTTACAAAGCATATGGCGCAGTTTGCTCCTCACACCAGAGCCAGAAAGCTGCTGCAAGACCTGTTCCGCCCTCTTCTTCAGACTGCAGACTTTCGAGGATGTCCTTCCTAGGGTTAGGATGCCACCTTCCCCAAGGCACACCGTACCTCCCCCCATCTTGAGTCGTTACCTCCTCACACAACCCAGCCCAAAGTTCTGTATATGCACCCATCTTTGCATCATACAAAAAGGGCGCTATTATGACCTTTCCGAGCAGAGAAACCGGGTCCCATCCTTTGGTGGCCAAATTCCCTGGGTTTTGCACCACGCAAACGAGGCCGTCACCGCGAGTGCGTTTGTCAAGTTCCGAAGCGAAAAACCAGTTCCCGGTCTTCGATTCGGCGTAAGACAAGTTCTTGTCAAGAATGTGCTTTCCAGGCTCCTGGTGCGCGAGTACCAAGCCGCCTGGAGGCGCCGTGGTATCGACGATTTGAGACGAGGTATTAATCACCCGCACGGAGCTTGATGGCGCAATTTTCGCAGTCTCGAGCAGCAGAGGAAGTAGTAGCTTGGTGAAAAGATGCGGGCCCAGGCAATTTGTACCCATATGGGCCTCGTAGCCTTGGACCGTCGTGCTCCCCGGTGGAGCCTGCATTCGGCCGGCGTTGTTCCACAGAACATCCAATCGTGATTCTTGCTTGAGGAACTCAGACACAGCTTTGGGGACTGTGGTGAGATCTCCAAAATCGACTAAGATGCTCTTCAGCTTCGTAGGTCGGGTTTTGTTTGTATTGACGCTTGAGTTTAGTTTTGCGATCGCCGCTGCTATCCTTGTGGGCGAGCGACTCGCGATATAGACAGTGCAGCCACCCCGGGCATAGAGCAACTTGACAAGCTCTAATCCAATGCCTGCATTTCCGCCCGTGACGATAAAGACTCTACCATCGAGCGCTGGAATCTTTGCCTCCGTGAAGGTAGGATGCGGAGGTAGTAGCTGTGACCAAAAGGCACCCATGGTTGATATGTCGGAGAAATGGAAGCTAGGTCAAAGTAAACCGATGGGCAGGATGTCACTTCGTTTCGGTTGAGAAGAAAAAAGTTGAAGCGCGAGCTATTAGAGAGCAGAGCCAAACGATGAATTTTCGTGCTGCACACTGGAGATGTATGGTTTAGAAATTGCAACCCCACATATATGTGGCACGGGTTGGCTCGATTGTGGCGGTTCGCCAACCAAAGAACGTTATGAGATTATCTATTTGAGCGAACTCGAATGAGTTCGCAGCCGTCTTGGGCCGTTTTTAAATGTCGGGGAGGTACTGCATGTGCCATACAGCGTACAGGCTGTTGCAGCTGGACGGAACCGATTGTGGAGTCACCTCGCTTCTTTTCGCTCCCCAAACCTCCATACAGACATCGCAAGCCTGCTGACAGCCAGCGTCGGTTCAATCCCAGCCTGGTGACGTACAATGGGATGATACGCTCTGATACAACCGCAAATATGAGAGGGTCCCCCGAAACATTCTCTTGATGATTGGATGTCATCCCGGAAGGCTTACGACTACGCCACGTTTTTCATTGCTGTATCCCGAAGTAACAAGACCTGCTCACTGGTTGGTAGGAATTGCCTGTGCGGATCCGGCATCCAGTCCATAACCCGTCTTAGATAAGATCCTTGAAACCTACGTCACAGCATGGCACAGCAAGATTTCAAAGTGATCCAGCTCTGATGCATCATCTGTAATGCTGAGGTTGATAATAGGGTTGTTTTCCGGGATTACTGGGCTGTCGAAGGTGCTTTTGAACATTGCGGTGCGAGCACTTCACACATTGAAACACCTCTTTCTCGACGCAATTCTGCACAAGCTTGATTGGAGCTAATATCCCTACCTCCCGGCGAGGACAGAGCCTTTCCTGGCCTTGCGAAGGCCTTGCGATATACGTGGCTTGGCGTTGCTATTGCTACACTTGTTGCTAAACCTATCGATACCTTACAGCTCATAATCCGAATAGTTCTCAAACACGCTGCTAGATGGGGAAACCTCCGTTTGCACTTATATTTTAGATCCCACGTATGTAATTGGGGACTTGTGTCGAATCACTAATGAGCCCTATAATTAGCTGTCATTGTTATATACACTGGGACAATTCTCTTATACAAATCTGGCTCTGACTGCATATGTACTACATATTTGGCTCCAATCTCATCTTCCTACTAGAATTAATTAAATACAGTGGTGAATTTTGCAGGGTCTAGCAGTCTTGCCTGAGTAAGAGCTTTGCTCTGCCTGGTTCTGCTCCACCTTGTGGAAATGATGAGGACCTGGTCGTGAGTTGCTTACTTTGGTTTGGGTCTCATCGCCGCCCAAGTAGTCGCACTCATCCGGGTGTTCTTCCTCTCGCACCTGAGAAAGCCCTGGTATTAACTCCGTATATAACAATGTATGAGGACTCCTTAATTATCCTCTCGGGCAAGCAGTAAATTGTATGCCTGGTTGGCGGTGCCGAAAAGGAAAGATGTTGAACGTTGGTCCGTTGGTCCACCACAACCACAATTGACGAGTGTAGTTGCACCCATAGCTCTGAATGGTGTAATTGTGTACCAATTCACGAAACGTAGGACACAAGCGCCTCCGGAGTTTACCGTCGCAGAAAAATTCCTTAAATATTACGTATGCCCAACCCTTATGTCTACATGTGATTAGATCTTAGACTGCCGAGATAGTCTCAAATCTATCGTTGATCTCTTTTTCGTTCTTTTTTTGCTAGTGATCATTCGGAATCTCTAGATCGAGCGGACGGTTCGTCTTCGGATATAGTCGCTACTTAATTGTGGTCTTCTCGCTTCGATATACTGCATTGGACATGTGGTCGCCTTAGATCTTAAAATGTAGGATGTTACATGTACCTCGTAGCGCCCCATTTCATCGGGAGACTACTAACTCGTCGAGCCGGGGATCTTTCAAATGGACTCTGCTACATTAGCCCCCGAAGAATATCTCCGCATGGAGATCAAGAGGCGGGTCCATCGTACCGAAACATGGATTGCAAACCTCAACAATTTGGTAGATGAACAAACTCTGAAAAGCTTGCATCAAATAATGCAGGGGATCAAAGATATCCACAATCACCTTTGTATCGGGTAGCGTCTAGTATGCATTATTCGGAAGCGCGCTTGTCAAGTTTTCTGATGCCTAAGATAAGCGACGATTTTGAGCCTCATGGTTTGGTTTGGGGTATGTTGCGCTCAAAGCAGCTGAGTAAAGCTTCACTCAGGACATTGGTACCTGCCTTTCTTAAGTCTTCTTGATTCTAAAGGTTCCCATGATGTCATGATGTCGGGGAGTCCGAGATTTGCAGTCCGATCTATTGTACATTGTTTATTTAAAACGTTGGTCCGCCATCCATGATCTCATTGAGGCATAGTTTATGTAGTCATGCAGTCATCCGCGTTGGAATCAACGCACTCTTCATGCGGGACTAAGGCGTAGCTTTAGCTGCACCATTTTGGTTCTACGTTCTCCACAATTGGCACGAATAGAAAAGCACAATTTACGCAATGAACCTACGGCCGCTTACCCGAAGCAAAGCGTCAGTAAAGATGCTTGTACTACGGCGTAGTGCCTTGGCACAACTACGCCGCCTTTCACGAATTGCCACCATCTACCTAGCATTAACTGAGTGCCATAAGACGAATTGGTTCTTCTAGTCACTCACACCAGTCTACAAGAATCCTCATTTCAAGTTGTCGCGAAGAACCGACCATGGCCAACAAGAAAACAAAGAACCCGGCCGAGGTCTTCTCCTCATTGAGCCTACAGAACCAAATCCTATTGCCGAGTGACCATGAATACAAAGAGCGTCAGGAAAGTTTCTGGTCTTCGTACTCCAAAGTCGAGCCTGCTTGCATCGTTCGTCCCACGACTACGAACGAGGTATCCGCCATTGTCAAAAATCTCGTAGCGTCGGGTCAGAAATTCGCCGTTCGAAGTGGAGGTCACACGCAATGGGCTGGCGCAAACAACATTCAGAATGGCGTGACAATTGATCTCCAGTTTCTGAACTGGACCACGTTCGACGAGAAAACGGAGAATGTGGATATCGGACCTGGCGCACGTTGGAAGGATGTGTATACTGAGTTGGAGAAACATGGCCGAATTGTAGCTGGTGGTCGTAATGGGAAGGTCGGAGTAGGTGGACTTTTGCTTGGCGGCGGCAAGACCTTCTTCACTGGCAGCCGAGGACTTGCCTGCGACGATATCATTTCCTTTGAAGTGGTCTTAGCAAACGGTACCATCGTCACGGCTGATGCTATCAACTCTCAGAAGGACCTCTTCATGGCTCTCAAGGGAGGATCTGGGAACTTTGGCATCGTCACCAACTTCAAGATGCAGACTTTCGTTTGCGAGAAGATTTGGGGAGGCTTTAGGATCCTCTCCAAGGAATACATCAGCGACGCACTCCAAGCATTTGAAGACTTCACACCTCATGTTCCCGAGGAGGTTGACAGCAACATTCTTCTGTTCATTGCATACATGGGCAAGTAATATTCTCCTGCTGTCGTTGTTACTGCTAACGTGAGACTAGTGAGTGTAGCCGATATATTTTTGACCCTTCGTCGAATTTGTGCAACGGGGTGCTCGTTCAAATTTAAAGGAAACAACTTCCGACTTGAACCGCGCTGACGAACAATAGCCGGAGCAGAAGGATGTCATTGTCATCGAAGCCCTTGTTCAGGTAGGGGCTGTGGAGAATGCGCCTGCATACAAAAAGATGGTCTCCATCCCGGCTGTCATGGATGTGTGCAAGATGACGACAGTCAGGGAGCTGGTGTCTGAGTATGACCCAGTGCCGAACGGATACTAGTGAGTTTCAACCGCAACAGCCTTAGAACAAGTTCTCGGTGCTGATCTCTGCATAGCAATTGTTTCTACACCCTAACCATCAAGAACGACGTGCGCATCTTCAACAAAGCGGCTGATCTTCACAACCAGGTGGTGGAGGACTTGAAGGCTTTAATTCCAGATGGAAATTTCTTTACAGAGTGTCTGTTCCAGCCATTCTCAAAGTGCATCGGAAAGCGATCGGCAGAGCGCGGCGGGAATATCATGGGATTTTCAGGACAACCAGAGGATGGTGTTCTATGGGTTGCAATCATCGTCATCAAGACAGCCGAGCAAGAGAAGGTTGCGTGTCCAATGCTCCAGAAATGGGGGGAGTCTGTCCGAGACTTTGCCAGGTCCATCGAGAATGGACTTCTACCATGGGTATACATGAACTATGCGGACAAGAGTCAGCAGCCATTGGCTAGCTACGGAGCTGAGAATGTAAAGAAGATGAAGGATGTTGCCGCGAAGTATGACCCTCAGAAGGTGTTTCAAAAATTATGTCCGGGAGGCTTCAAGATCTCGCAGATTTAACGCTTTAAGCAGTAGTATTGTGGTGGAGCGAGATGGCGGTCATGTAACGCGCGAGTTACGTGATGGCAAGTAGCTATATCTTTTGATAGGGTGCTTTGAAGAATAAAGGCACCTCTCCCCTAAAACTGATAGGCCCTCGGGGCCCTTTTTATAATAAATAGTAACTAACGCGCGACTTAAATCTATTCTAACCTTAGCTTCAGGAAGACTATAGCAAGCTATAGATAGAAAAGAGTACTTAAGATTCTCTTAAGTTTATAAGAAGCGTAAGTAGAAAGTGTACTAGTCTTCTCCTAGCGCGCAACGCGCCTAGAGGTATAGTAGTTAGAACTAAACCCTAAGAGTTAATTAAGTAAGTAATGAACAAGACCATGAGCTTGCGAAACGTACTATATAGTAGTAGCGTCTCATCCGATAACGCTACGCAGCCTAAGGAGATATGGCCCTCGATACCCACACAATACCGCCTCATCGGGCGACTGTGAGAGGGCCTTGAGCGAGCCTGGTGATCTACTTGGGGATGGGACAACGCGTCATGAACGCAGATCTTATGAACGCAGATCTTATGAACGCAGATCTTATGGGAACCCCATAACCGATTAGGAGCGATATGCTGCACTGCACTCACTATACCTCAACGCAATTATATTTTGAACCATCCCTCATCTGAGCCCACGTAGGCATACTGTACATGACATGCGGCCTATTTCGTGGCGCACCAGCCATCGACGGTTTCAGCTGCGGGCACAGACCACCCGCCCCGCTGTCAAAAACGTGCGACTTGTAGAATCGGCACTTAGTTCCTCTCCATCCAGTAAATGACCCTCGCTTTATCCTGGCCAGTACCACATTACCACCCTGTATCTCCACCAGTATGTAAGAGGCCCATCAGCAATGGAGCTGAGCTCCTCCCGGCTGCAGGGCTCGAGTGAAACGGAAATGCTAAGCGACGCGTATGCAAGTCGGGAACGCGTCTTTGGTAGACACGCAGCCATTTCTCGCGAACCCATGTAGTTGCACGTTCCCTGACTAGCCGGCTAGGAGTAGTCTTCCCCGCTGAATATCAACATCATAAAAGAATGATAGTGGATGTATACAATCTGCCGTACTGACTAGCTGTGCCTCGCTTTAAAAAAAATAAGGGATTCTGTTGGCACCTCGGCGACTGTTCTGTGAGAACAAGGCTGAGAGGTGGTCGGCGAATACCCCATGTTCTATGTTGCCCTGCATGGGCGCTAAATCTCCACCATCCAAGCCAGCTGACGGACATTCCATAAACGTGGCCTGTAGTACACAGTAAACTTGGTTCAGCTTTCCACTCAAGCTCTATCTTGCCTGGACCCTGGCCAGCCGAATAGGCGTCGCCAACCTACAAAACATATGTGCAGGACCCGGACGGGTCTCATCTCTCAACGTGCTGCACCTTGCTCCACCAAACCTAGATGTATAACTACTCTCCTTCTCCCGCTCATCCATAAGATACGATGGAGCCAGTCATCATTTCCAGGCGCGTCGCTCTTGTAGCCATTTTTTTCGGTATCGCGCCACCAAGAGTCTACTGTCGCACACAACATTCAGCTGCCAAGTGAACACATATACATGTGGCTTACTATCGACATAGTAATAGGTTGAGCCAGCCATGCGTAACATGAAGGTTGAAACAGGTCGCCGAAGCTAGGCTGGACTATGTTAATAAAGAAGACCACTTAGCTGGCTGATATATCTGGCTACCCAGCGCTGCTACATGGGCTATATGGGAATGGTACGCTGCCCGTACCAGTTCCCCATTTTGGTTCTTCGTAATAAAGACAAAAGTCAATTTTTGGATGATAGTTGGCAAGATTTAAATGATTAGCTGGCCTTACATTTTTGGAATATTGTGGTGCTGCCACCTTGGTTGGCAGGATCAGCCACCAAATGTATTGGCAGCTGATACTAGGTACATATAAAGTAAAATCGGCGCATACCTCGTGTCGAAGACTTAGCTGCAGGGGTGCAGTATTTCTGGATGCAGAATGTAAGACCTATAGGGTTCAGACCTGAGATATAGGTATAAGAGGTTGTCCGCCGGTCTTTTACTTCGGGTGTATTCTAACCCGCTCCCAGTAGCTTTGTTCTTGGTTCACAGGTGAAGTTAATACTTTATAGCCAACGTCCCTCCGTTACATACTTGTTGATATTGAAATATACCACTAGCCTATCATCAAGGCATGGAAAACAATACTCTATTAGTCGAAGACACCCCTATGAATCCCAAAGATGTAAGATGTCCAAGTCTCAGCTTGCCTTTCTCTCTTTTTGCAGCGACATATCTAGATATAGCAGCTGACAAGGCCTGAATACCACAGTTACAGACACCGCCTTGTGACACAAAAGTCTACCGCAAGACGGCCTATCGCAAGACGGAAGCAAGCATCAAAAGACGCCTCTTCCAGATATGGCTACCTATCATTGCCCACCCGGTCCTCTGCACGCTGTTGACCTTTCTCGTCGCCTTCAAGCTGGATGGTTACATGGCGCTGGCCCTCGACTCGCAGTCTCGCAGTCAACCAGGTAACCACTATGTCCTTCGCGTATCCGACATCACAACACTGCTATCAGCTGCCACAAAGGTGGTAGACATGGTCGGCAGTATGTGGACAGGGATTCTCGCCTGGCGCTGCGTCTTCATTCTCCTAGAGGCCGGCCAACTCAACATCAAGCAGGTGGAACGGATCGTTGGTGGCCGGCCACCGCGGGCGTGGCCGCACGGTCTAGAGTGGCCGGTTAGCGTCGCCCTGTTGTTCGTACTCCCCCAGGCCTTCATCGAGCCTCTATTTTCGGGCGCTGTGGATTGGAATGCCGCGGTGGAATACGCACCCGCCATCCAGGTGGCGAGTACACCAGATTCCACGGACTCGAGTTCGTGGGGTTGGTACAACGACCAGGGACTGAGCAGAGATTTCTACGCCCGCAAGGCAGGCGGTTGGGCAGGCGTAGCATGGGGCACCGCGGATTCTCAGATGGCAAAAGGCGGCGCGCTGGCGCCGCTTGGGGGACTCACCTGCCGACGGATCATGTCTAGCTCCGCACCCATCGGTTCTGTGCTCCTAGAAGCCATCGTTCCCTGCATCCAGATCCACGAACTCACTTGGCCAACCGAGCCCGTGCCAGACGCAATTCGGAGCTATGCATATGACAAGTCTCTCGAGTTCAGCCCCGGCAACCTAAACAACCCATTCGTGCACGCACACGCAGGCATAGCCGTCTTGTTCCACGAGCAGAACCCGGGCTATACCTCTCCAAAGATGACAGAGTTCGATGGTAGAACTGCCTTTCCCCCAGAAACCAAGTGGAGCGGTACCATGACCATCTTCCTGCTTCTTGGCCGGCAGGATAACGTGGACTGCGCACCCATCGCAGACAACTCGTTCGGGACCTCTTCATATGTCACGGGCAGCGTTTCCAACGTCTTCGCAGAAAATAGCAACTCCGACGAGTCTTGCTTTACGTATGGGCGAGTGCGCTTCACTGCTGGGGTGATTAAGGCACCCAAGAGCACCTTCATCTCGCCTGAGGTTGTCGAATACAACCCCGCGCACCTGACTGCGGATGAGATTGCCGCTGCAATACAGCCGTCCATCTGGACAAAGGAGGCTCTGTCTCTCATGCCGGTCGTGATGGCGCAAATTGCCGTCATGAATACGACGCAGCTGCCCACATGGGAGAATATTAACAACTACACGGCGACATTAATCCGCTACGCCTACCACGCCAACTGGGATGTGCTGCACTCGTCCTTTGAAGACACTGACACGGCTATGTTGACAGTCCTGCCCGCCGAGCAGAGGCTGCAGGCTACCGTATCCTTCCCGCGACTGTTTGCCTGGTTTGGGATCACCCTGCTTGTGCCGGTGACAGGAGCAATCATTGGATATATCCACTCTCGATATAGCACTCGCGCCTTGATATCTAGCACAGTGCCTGTGCTATTCACGGATGCGTCTGCCATTAGCAAGGACCATCCCGAGCTGACCGGAATGAGACAAGTCCAGACTCAGGATGAAAAACAGTTGTTGCGAGCCATGGTACTGCAGCAGCTCGAGACTGCCAAGCCACGATTTGAGCTTCAATTCGCAGAAAGATCTTGACCGGATGACCCAACGGACGCTGCCCCCCCCAAGTCTAGTCCTAACCTAAGGAGTACCCATAGGGCGGCACGGGTTCATAGTAAAGGGGAGAAATGGTTAGGGTAAGGCGGGCGGTCGGTGGGACTTAGCGAAAATCCGTCGACCATCGACCCACCGACTATCCAACCTAGCTATTACGGGTCGTGTACTTACTACACCTAAACTGGGTAAGAGGAGGACAGCCTGGTATATAGAGCCGAGGTATTATTTAATTAGATTAAGCGAAGAAGTTAACTACCTTCGAATAAAAGTGATATAAATTAATCTATAGAACTATATTTAATATATTTTATAAGCGAGTAAGTATTATAAGTAAGTAAGTACTCTACTAACTTTCTATATCTCTATAAGCGTTATCCTTAACCCTATTATAATATAATAAAGAGATATTAATATAATAGACTAAGTAGTATTATAATAGAGTAAGATAGTTATTATATAACGCGTAGGTTATATAGTAGTAAGCGGTTATATTCTTTAATAGTATACTTTAAAGAATAAAAGTTACCTCTCTTCTAAGCTAATAGGCCCTTAGGGCCCTTTCTATAATAATTAGTAACTAAAGCGCGACTCGAACCTATTATAACCTTAGCCTTAGAAGCTATAGATAGAAAAGAGTACTTAAGATTCTCTTAGGTTTATAGGAAATATAAGAAGAAAGTATACTAGTCTTTTTCTAGCGCGTAACGCGCCTAGAGGTATAGTAGTTAGAACTAAAATCTAAGAACTAATTAAGTAAGTAATCTCTTATTTTATCTAATAACTTCGTTAGTATATAATATTTATAATAAAGCTATACTAAGTAAGAACTAGCGCGAATAAGAAGAAATAGAAGAAATAAATATAAAGACTATAATATAAATAGCGCACTAGACTTATTAGCTTAGAGATAACTAAGAATACCTTAAGAGGCTATTTAGAAGGCGGGAATAAGATAAGTAGTAAGAAGTTATAAGAGATAGTATATAGATAGAATTAGTATAAGAGAGATAAATCGAATACTAGCGTAGTATAAGAGGCGGGCCGCTAAGGGTAAATACTAGATAGAATACTTAAGAATTTAATAAGAAGCTATAGAGTTCTAGTCCTAGAGATCTTATATATATACTATCTACTCTAAAGAGAACTTCTAGAAGTTACTTTAAAGTAAGTAAAGCTCTAAGGTTTACTAACTAAGATTCTTAGGCCTAGTTTATTATAACCCCCCTCCTCTCTATAAGTATCTCTCTCTTCTCTTTCTCTCTTTTTTTTTATTATAATCTAGCTCCGCGTACCCTTATATAGAGATAGAGAGAAGAATAGAAAATATCTTTTAGATATTATCTATAGTCTATTTAGAGGTTTACTAGCTATACCGTAGAGAGCTTCTACTAATATCTTATACTAGAGAGGCTATATTAGATATCTCTTCTCTAAAAAGAATATATATAGGTATTACTAACTTCTCTTACTATTTTTATTAGTAATCTCTATTAATAGGCGGAGTATTCGCTTAGTTCTATAGATATCTACTAGGGATTTAATATCTTATCTAGATATTAGTTCTAATTTCTAATATTATATCTTCTATAATATAGGTCTAGTTACTATAATTCTATACTCTTAGTTCTATTTATACTTAGTAATTTCTTTTATCTAGATTACTATAGTAGTAATAGTATATAGTAGAAGAAATCTATAGTATATAAATAGACTATTAAGCGTAAATAAAAAGATTCTATCTACTTAATTTACTTTCTCTTTTTTTTATTCTTAACGCGCTTTATTAGCTCTATTATCTACTTTACTATCTTCTTAAATCGCCCGCGTATCTTACTAATATATTCTTATCTTCTCTATTCTATCGCGACTATACTATATAACTTAGATATCTTTATTACTTCTAAGTATAAAGCCTTCTTCTCTCTTTCTAAGATTCTTTATAAACTATTAAGATTAGCTATATATCTACTATCTATTTATAAAGTTTCTAGCCCTTTCCCTCTTAAAATATTAAAGTCTAAAGATTATTTATCTCTAGCTATTAAGCTAGAGACTTCGTATATCTAAAATACTAATATTATTATATATTAGAGGGTTAAGTAGCTAGAGAATACTTTTAAACTAGTACTAATTAACTCTAGCTTTAATACTAAGAATACGTTATCTATAAGTATCTATATCTACCCTTCTTATAAGATTTCTATTAATATATTTCTAGAGTATCTCTTATAGATTTAACTCTTTCTATATCTTAAAGTCTACTATCTAGATTCTTTTAACTACTTCTAGATATATCTCTACTTATAATATTAATATAGTTAAGTATACTATAATAAAGCTACTAATATCTATCTATATCTACTATCTTCTAGATATAGCTTAGAAGGGGCTTTAGTCTTCTATAATATATCTAGTCTAGAAGTCTAGTAAGGCTACTATCTATAAATCTTACGCTACTACTAAGCGTCTCTACTAATATACTATAACTAGGCTTAACTAGAATACTTAGTTTACTACCTACGGTATACTTCGCGAGCTTATTAAGTATAATTATCTTACTTAAGACTATAATATAGAGGTTCTCTAGTTAGCCTTTAATAAAGTCTAGATTATTATTAATACTAAGGTTAATTTATATAAGTACTAGAGTTCTTAGACTAAGACTATATATTCTAATAGACTAGTTTCTTCTAGTAAATTATTAAATAAGATAGATCTTATATCTATAGTTCTAAAGCTTACTAAGATATAGGCTATTCTACTTAACTAGCTTATAAGTATTCTCTTCTTTTTTTCTAGTTCTCTTACTAATTCTATATATAGGTCTAGATTACTAGTAAGATTTAGTAGCTATTCTACTATATTATTAATATTATTAACTATCTCTAGCTTTATTTACCTACTCGTTACTATAATAATAACCTAGAGAGTAGTAATATTCTTAAAAAGAAGAGAGAGATCGTTAGAGAGATTATAGAAAATAATTTAAATAATAATAATCTTAGTAACGGCCTTAATAAGATCTAAAAGAAATAGATAGATTATTAAATATATTTATATTTTTATAAAGTTCTATTATATTCTCTAGTATTTTAGTATTAGTTTTAGAGATAAATCTAGTTATTTAGCGTATAGCTATAGAGCTATCTCTACTAATAAAAGTTATATATTACGTAATTTTAATACCTATTTTACTCTAGTCTCTTAGAGTCTTTTATTAATAGTAGTATACTTATCTAAGTTTAAGATATATAGAATGGACGATATTATATTAATATTATTAAATAATTAGCACGTATATTACTTAGTAAGACGATATTAAGAGTAATATTATACTACTATTTTACTTTATTAGGGTTAGGGTTAGGGTTAGGGTTAGGGTTAGGGTTAGGGTTAGGGTTAGGGTT
>Ga0247733_1000415_pt1 | contig 13078 bp, 14 predicted proteins | sample UWRJL043104R2_FD_180932 | JGI IMG/M metagenome (GOLD analysis project Ga0247733, IMG submission 180932) | Plant litter microbial communities from Arlington Agricultural Research Station in Wisconsin, United States - UWRJ-L043-104R-2 | ecosystem: Environmental > Terrestrial > Plant litter >...
CACTCCTGAGACTCCCCCGACGCATCAGGAATCGCGGCCTTAGCAATCCGTTGAGCATCATAATCCGCCACAATCTCAGCAAACGGCGACCACTCCACCGAACGAGCATCAAAAGGATTAAAAATCAAATCACCATCTTGATAAAACCGAGACAAAAACCCGCCGCCAGCATCTGCAATCAGCGCACGCCCCAAAACTGCATCCTTAACCTCCATCAACTGACGCGCCCGAACAGCCCCAAGCACCTTATTGATCGCCTGAGTCTTCCCGCTTCCCGTTGTACCAGAAAACAAAAAATGTTGAGCCTCCAACTCATGAGGTATACGCACCACCCCAACCGTCAACTCAGTGGGTTTAGAGGCATCCTTAGCCCACTTTTTCCCATGCAACCGCATATTTACCATCTCGCCATCCACCACAAGCGAGCCTCTAACCAACGAAACCCCACAACCAGAACGGTTAAAGCCAAAAAACCACGCAAAAAACACCATCACCGCCGAAATACCTGCAATTCCCTGCATACTTTTGACTGTCCTAGCGGTTGGCTGAAACACATAACTCAAAGCCTCCCACTCATTCACAGGATAATCCTTCCTCCCATGAAACCAAGCCACAAGCAGCACGGCTGTATACACCAGCAACGCAAAATGCCCCCCTGAAAAATGACGCTCACCGCGCCATATTTTCCGAGCATCCCAAACCCAATACAGCAACACCAGCGCCGTAATGATAAGCCCATAAATTAGCTCACTTGGATCAAGAGGTACTTTCGGCGTTTTCATCCTTAGCCCCTCCCAAAGACATCAACCCAAACAGCGCCCGATCATCCTCACGTATTAAAAAGCTTTCCAATGTCCTACCGTTGACTTCCAGCTTCAATACATCCTGACCCGCCGCCACATCCAGCAAAAACGCCCCTGCCAGAATTTTACGCCGCGTATCCTGCTGTCTTGCCCGCTTTCTCTCTGCTGCACGTAACCTAGATTCAATCTGCTGCTTACGTGCCTTCATCTGCTCTAATTTTTTTTGCTGAAGCTCAATGCTGGCATCCAACGCCTCAAGTGTTTTTGACATGACACCCTCCCCAAAAATCTGATGCCGAAAATTACGCCTAAAATCTAAATATCGCAGCAAATTAAAATCACGTAAACCATTGCTTATAAAAATATTTATAGCTAAAATTCAAACTAGACAATCACCCGAAGCGAAAAGCGAAGGGCGCACTTAGGCAAACTTTTTCAAAGTTCGCGTGCGTCCTGCGGAGCTAACCCCAAAAACCCAACCTAGTAGCCGTATCATGTATCACCTGTCCGTCAAAACCATTAGCCGTGCATCCGGTCGCAGTGCGACCGCAGCAGCAGCCTATCGCTCGGCTGAAAAAATCGTCGACGAACGCACAGGCGAACTCCACGACTACACCCGCAAACAAGGCGTCGAACATTCCGAAATCGTCCTTCCCAAACACGCCCCCGATTGGGCGAACGAACGCAACGCCCTCTGGAACGCCGCGGAACAAGCCGAAACCCGCAAAAACTCCACCGTTGCCCGTGAATTTGAAATCGCCATCCCTAAAGACCTCAACCCCGAACAAAGCCGGGAACTGGTACGCGACTTCACCCAGCAACTTGTCGAAAAACACGGCTTCGCTGCCGAATACTCGATTCACAACGACCACGAAAAAAACTGGCAAGGCCAACAAAAAGACTTTCAAGGCCAACACGCTCATATCCTATGCAGCACCCGGCGCCTGGAACCTGAAGGCTTCACTGAGAAAACAAGAGAACTTGATGGAGGCCAATCCGGGCGGGAAAACGTCGAACACTGGCGGGAAAAATGGGCGAATACCGCCAACAACCACCTAGAAAAAGCTGGCCACGAACACCGAATCGACCATCGAAGCCTTAAAGACCAAGGCATTGACCGCGAACCTACAAAACACCTTGGCCCCGAAGCCACAGCCAAAGAACGGCGAGGCGAAGTCACCGAACTAGGTGACGCCAACCGCCGCATAGAAAACGCTTACGAGCGCGGCCTATCTGAACGTCAGGAACTCGAAAAACTCAACCCTAGCCTTATCAAGCTAGATACCAACATCGAAAAAGCCCTGGAAGAACGCGACCGCTACGCCAAAGCTCTCAATAAGCTAGAGCGTGGAGCCGAATCTTTTGAAAGACGGTTCGAACGGTGGAGCCAGGAAAAAGAGCGAGAAAAGCAGCTGGAGCTTGAACGCCAAAGGGAGCTAGAGAGAGAACGCGAAAAACAACGAGAGAAAGAGCTAGAGAAACATTCAAAAACAATAGATAAAGGCCACGATTTTGAACGCTAACGAAGAAGAACTGATGGCCTTGTATGCCGTCATCAAACGGGAAACTGAAGCCATAGAGGAATTGAGAAGGCAAGCGGATGCCTCTATACGGCGTTTAGAAGGCATTAAAGACACGATTCAGACCGAAGTGACCCAAGAGGCTGTCCAAGGCATTTCAAAGCTCCTATACGTTGTTAAAAACGATTTTAAGAAGGCTATAGAACAACAGGGAATAGAAAGTGTTCAAAACCTTGACACGGCGACAGCCAGACTATCTAAAGTCATGCAGGAAGCAGAAGGAGGGATAAGTAACTTAAAAGTAACAACGATAGTAGCGCTTTTATCGATGGGAATAGCAGGAGGCATGTTTTTATCAGCGTCGTGGTTTCACGGACGTTTTGAGAATGTAAGCGATGCCCTAAGCAGTTTGAGCCAAAGTGTTGAAAGCTGTAATAAACCGATAAAAGTTTCAGACAAGAAACGCCACAAAAACTAGGCCAAAAGCTGAAACATTTCCGCTTCGCTACCCGCGTACCTCCACACAATTCACCGCGCCGCGTGGCGCTCTCTGAATCATCCACCTTGAGCTAGGTTTAGTAAGGGGTGACATGCTTACGATGGCGCATTAAAAAAAAGCTTCTGAAATTCCTCACTTTGTGGAACCTGCTGATATACCCATGTGAAACGTATCCCCAAAAACTGTGGGCAACTCATAGGAAAACCTAGCGGTATCGCTGGCGCGATACCGCTTAGAGGCATAGCCCAATAATTAGGCTATGCCTCTTTTTTATATTCATTTTTTGTTTTTTATTTGTGGTTGAGGCTGTAGTTTATTTTGGGTTTTCTCTCTATGCTTTGCTTGTTCAATGTGTTTAGCCAGGCATTCCCCACACATATAATCTCCATCATCCCAAAGCCCATCGCCTGGATAAAATTGTTTGCCACAATACTCACAGGTTGCCATTTTAAATCTTTCTTTTAACAGAAAATTTTATTGATATTTTTCTTTTCGGAGTATTTTTTAATTTTTATAAAGCGGTATCAGCCTTGTTACGGTACGAAATACAATGCCCAAAATACCCGGCAAATTCTTAGAAAGCTCCTAATTTTAAGCATTACCCCTTACAAAACCTAAATCAAGTTTTCGATCAATGATGCTTTGTGTTGACTAGGATCATTAGGGATTAGGAATCGTGGGAAGTGCTGTTTTTGTAGCTACTTAGTTTGGTAATGGCGCGTACAGGCGCGCCTTCGGTTAGGTAAAGCTAGATTTTGTACAAAATCAGTTATTGAAAGTCTAAAAAGTCATGAGAAATGCATTTTTGTGGTGATTGGCGTGGTTTTAGAACTCGGTTTTCTGGTTTTTGTGATGAGGGCATAGCCCGATCTGTTGTTGTAATTCTTGTGGGTTTGTTCTGAGGCTGAAAGCCGATTATTTTAGAAAAAAAGCTAAGTATTCCTCAAACGTTTATATCTCTTCTTTTAATATTAAAAAAAGATTAGAAAAGATTAGCTACTTTTTATAAAATATATTAATTTGTTGATTTTAATAAAAATTTAACGCTTTACTTTTGGCTAAATTATGGCTCTAAACACGTTAAATTATGGCTCTAAACACGTTAATTTTATGGCTCTAAACACGTTACTGATGGCTCTAAACACGTTATGTTGTGGCTCTAAACACGCTATAAGGTGGTTCTAAACACGTTATGCTATGGCTCTAAACACGTTACCTTTATTCTTTATTTCTTGCCTTAGTAGGTATGCGTTCTACTGTTACGATATTATGTTCAACGCTATAGCTTTCTAGTAGGCCAATCCAAATTAGTTTATCCAATGCCGCTTTAACTTTTCTTTTGAAATCAGAACTTTGTGAATTTCGGCTTCCAGTTAATCTTTTTAGAGTTTCAAGTTTCACTGGAAATGGTTCCTTATGACTGCTGTAATACGCATGAAGAGCTTGAGCTAATGGCATACGACGTAAATCTAGCCTTTGCTGCCAATTTATTGCTGTCCATTGAGTATCACCATATAACCTTATCAAATCCTTATTTAATTCAATAGCGTAATGGCTTGTTAATTCATCCTTGATGCCTGACTTTATCAAAGCTCCAAAATAAGTTTTTCCTTCATGGGTTATTTCACAAATTCCGCCAGCTAAACGAATTATTCCCTTATGTAATCTTTGATGTTCATGGCCACCAGTACCTAACCCCATTGCTTTTAATAGACTGTAAGCTGTAAAAGAACAAATATGTCCTAATGGGTTTTCTTTAGCCAAATGTACCAAGGTTTCCCACAGAGTTAAATCCTCTTGGTTCAATTGTTGGCCTGTATATTTAATTGTTATCCCATCTAGGCTAGCAAGAACTTGTCCATCAACAAAAACCCGGTCTTTGCTTTGTATAGCCGAAAATAAAGCTGATCTTATAAAGCTGTTTGGAGTTCCTCTTTTTGATTCAGGCCATAAAGGAAGCTGAATCATTCTTGAGTTTTCGCGGTCTTTGATTAACTCTTTAAGGTTATCTAAGGCTCCTTCAAGACTCTTATTAGCTTTACGTATTGGTACTTTCTGCATCATGCTTTTCCTTCTTGGGCTTCGGCGCTTGGATGAAAAGGCGAAACTTTTACAGAATCAAAATTTTATCATCAAAAAAACCACCAGCGTCTTTTCTTTTTTTGAGAATCATCCTGTTTAGCCTCAATTTGTTCAGGCTCTAGTTTTCTTTTATCTTCTAGTAAATATGTTGCTTGCTGTCGCCAATGGTCTCGATCTTTCCGTAAATCTTCAATCTGACTTTGCATGATGCCTACTTGCTCATGCACTAATGCAATTTCTCGCTCGTGCAATCGCTTTACTTCTTCATGCAAAGTAGTGCTTTCTAATGCAACAGCATCAGAAGACGCACTTTTTAAACTATCTTCTACAATTTTTAAGCTTCCAAAAGCACGCTCTAATTCTGAAGTATCAAATACCCTTTGCCCATTTCCATCAACCTGACAAGAAACTTTACCTTTATGAACTGATCTTGTGATTGTTGAGGCATTTTTTCCTGTTAATCGGGCGGCTTCTGCTAAGGTTACTAACGCCATAATCACTCCAAAAACACATGATGCATATTAATGCAATGCACTATTAATGCACTAGTGCGTATAACTACATTTCATTTATTGAATAAGTGCATGCACTTATTCAACTATCGCCATAATTTTTCAAATCTAGCTGGATTAGTCGCAGTATAACGCACCGTATGTTGAATATTACGATGCCCTAAGTAATCTTGAATTAATCGTGTATCGGCTCCCTGATCAGCCAAAGCAAAACCACAGGCATGACGTAACATGTGAGGGTGTACCTCAACTAAAAGCCCCGCGTCTTCTCCATACTTACGCATCATTTGCCAAGCGGTACGCCGATTAAGCTGATTGCCGCGCTCACTTATGAATAGATCATCTGTCACAGGCTCCATCTTTTTACGCTCAACTAACCAAGCTTTAATGATCCTTACTTCTTCACTTCGTATCGGGTGACTGGTAGATAGCCCCTTCTTAAGCCGAGAAACATGCAGCACACGGCTTTCTATATCTACCTGAGATAGCTTCAACCCACATGCTTCAGACACCCGCAGTCCATGCCTAAACATCATAAATAACAGACACCGATCCCGCTCAGGATTTCGGCTACCTTTGACGGCAGCCAACAGCTTATCGACTTCATGTTGGGTAAGGTGTTTCCGGTCATTTTTGGAATCGCTCATCGTTTTGTCCAAAGTTAGGTTTTTTCTATTCCCCTGTAAGGCTTATAGAATCTGGAGAGGGTTCATCCAGTTTAACGCAACTACAAACAAAATAGCTTATTTTGTCCTATGTCCATTAATTAGTAATATCACATTTGAGCTAAGTTGAAATATCACAGTAATCTGATCCATAACTTTCTAGAAAAAAATGTAGCTCAGATTAGCAACTATATCTGATAAGTTAACAAAGAGGCTGTAGCCACCGATCTAACTAGCCTAGCTATTCCAACTTGTTTTTAATTGACTCACTTGAGACTATAAAAAATCTACACTATAGTCATAAACTAAGATGTTTTCTTAGTAATAACTCCCATATATTCTCTAAAAAGTATCTTAGCGTAATTTTTTCCGTAAAAATCTATTATTATTTTACTAAAAAAAATAAATAAAATGTACACAAAAAATGTAAATACGCTTATACAAACTGCTAAATTATTCTTAAAATATATACTGAAAAAAATTATATTGAAAATGGAAAAAAATATTCCAATAACAGATCCACCAATTGTATTTCTCATAGCTCCATATTCTATATTATGCTTTAATAAAAATTTATTGTTATGCAACTTTTTTCTAATAAGAGCCATAATCTCAACAATCTTTTTTCTCGCTAATTGCTGATTACTCAACTCTTCATCCTTTGTCAAAAGAATTACTTTAAAATCCTTAAAAATTTTTTCATGCATTCGTTTTTTATAGTCATCACTATAAGTATCATCATTAAACAAAAGAAAATTAGTCGTAGGCATACACAATTCCTGTTTGAAATAAATTTTTTCAAACACATTTTTAGCAATAAATCGTCCCAATTCACATATAAAATAAAGACAAACACTAGATATTGTTAAATTAGATATAATTTTTGCACCCAAAACTCCCCCAACAAATTGTGAAAATTCCTCGCTAATAAAAAAATGATTAAATATCATAATCGGAATAACCATAGAAAAAAATGCCGGTAAGAGCCTACCTTTTATTGAGTAGCTATCAAATAAAATAGTGAACCAATTGCCTTTCATTTTATGTTCTCTTTTTAATAAACGCTACACGAGCCTTGATTGAAATTAAAAGTAATATCGCCATCTTTTCGTGTTGTTAAGACAGTGCGAGGATAACCCCTAAAATTTTCAATCCCGCGCGCTTTTGATGCATAATAATTAACTGTTTTTTGGGTATTATATTGATGATAATCATCAGAAATTATTATCAATTGTGGTTTGCATCCATGGACATCAAATATTTCTTGGCATATACCATTTTCACGTCCATGATGAGATGCAATTAACACGGTTGTTTCTGCAACTGCACGTCTAAAGCTTGGATCATCTTGTAATAATTTTAGCCAACCAGCACATTCAATGTCTCCTGGAAATAAAAAATTAATTCCATTGCATTTTAAGAAAACAACCATACTTAAATTATTTTCATCATCAAATGATGGATAGTTATTATAAAAACATTGCCTTTCAACACCTGTAAAATCAGGAGATGCAGTACTTCCTCCTCCACAATAATTTGATGCCATATTAACAAGGGTCTCAATTCCTTTACCCATGCCATATTCTGACTTTAAAGTAGTAATTGTTTGCGGTGTTACAGACTTATTGCGCCATAACCAACCTATATCTACATTCGCAATTAAATTCGGTAAACCACTTGCATGATCTTCGTCATAATTAGTAATAGCCAGCATATCAAGATATCTAATACCTTTATTTATTAGATAAGTACCTGGTTTCCAACCAGTTGTTGCATTATGTCCACAATCTATCATTAGACGAGTACCGTTGTCCGCAGTAAGTAGCGCACATGCTCCATGTTCTACATCGAATATTTCTAACTGCATGCTATTACCTTTATTCAAGAGTTACGCATCATGGCAACAACATAAGCTTCCTCATGATGTCCATCATAAAACTCAAGCTTATCAAGACAACTCCGATATGTAAATAGTCAAATTGGTGTATGACGCCAATTTGACTATTTACATATCGGAGTTGTGGTATCATTCGTGGATGAAAACACTAGCATCCTCATATGAAAATACAATTCCTGTACCCCGAATACGAAAGGCTAGGCACAGACAGATCATTCGATGCTGGCTTACCAGCAGATGTTGTCGCGTCATACAGAAAAAGGCTTGTATTCATAGATGGCACACTTAACGAACGTGATTTTCATGCCATAAAGTCACTTCGTTTTAAAAAAATACTAGATGAAAATCAAATGAAATACTCGATATATTTAAAAGATAAATGGAAACTAATCATTAAACTAGATAATGATAACCAAACAGTTATTATTAATTCTATAACTAATGAAGAGGTATAATATGGGAGAATATGATTTTATAGAAATTTTTCCGCCTGGTGAGTTGCTAAAACAAGAATTGGCTGAACGAAAATGGAGCCAGGTTGAATTTGCAGAAATTATTGGAAAAGATACTAAATTTGTAAACGAAATTATTAATGGTAAACGCTCTATTACCCCAGAAACAGCTATTATTTTTAGCACAGCATTTAATAGCAACCCAGAATTATGGATGAAATTAGAAAGTCAGTATCAATTATCTAAAGTTAATATTAAAACGGATAATATTTCAAGAAAAGCAAAATTATATGAAAAATTTCCCGTAAGAGAACTTATAAAAAGAGGATGGATTAAAGCTTCAAAAGAAATAGATAATCTTGAAAAAGAATGTTTAAAATTTTTTAATATATCTTCATTGGAAGAAAATCCTACATTCTCACATTCTGCAAAAAAGACAAATGATCAAGAAACAACATCTGTTCAACTTTCATGGTTGTTTCGTGCTAAAGAAATAGCAAAAACTATTTTAGTAAAAAAATACTCAGAAGATACCTTAAGAAACTCTCTTGATATTCTTCATACATTTATGTTAGCTCCAGAAGAAGCTCGTCACGTACCTAAATTATTATCTGAATGTGGCGTATGCCTAGTTTTTGTGGAACCTTTACCTGGCTCCAAAATAGATGGTGCCTGTTTTTGGTTAGCTAACAATAAACCTGTCATTGCAATGTCACTGAGACACGATAGGATTGATAATTTCTGGTTCGTGCTTCGACATGAAATTGAACATGTATTATGTGGGCATGGCAAAGATTTTTATTGTATTGATCAAGATATAGATGGCGAAACCTTAGACATCCCTGAGCACGAAGAAATTGCTAATTTAGCAGCATCGAATTTTTGTGTAGATATAAAGCAGTTAAATGATTTTATTGCAAGAGTTTCGCCATTCTTTTCTGAGAAAAAAGTGTGTTCATTTTCTAATAGAATTGGCGTCCATCCTGGCATAGTCATAGGTCAATTACAAAGGCGTTTAAAAAAATATGATTTCCTCAAAAAGCACCAAGTTAAAATAAGGTCTATTGTTCTTTCTTCATCACATTTTGATGGATGGGGAATGGAATATCCTATATAAGAAGGAAGTAATTATGTCAGCCTATTCAACTCAATTGAAATCTTTAATTGAACAATATAAAAAAGATAACCCGGATACACTAACAGATCCTCATGAACTAGCTAGTTGGGCTTATCATAATGGTCTTATAAAGCCTTACTCAAAAACAATTATTGATGTAATCGCCTCTGATATATCTCAGGTATTCAGAGAAGAGTATCGTACTGATAAATTAGGTAGAAGATATAGAGCTAAGCACGCTGTAAAATCAAAGAAAAATAATAGAAATATGTCACTATGGGCTGATATTGATGACGAAAATGTTCCGTGTGAGCATTTTGTTAAATCGTTTGCCCAACGAAGACAACAAATTGTTGGAGATTGTTTGCAGCTTAAAACTGATGTAGATGTTTATAATGATAAACATGCTGAAAATAAAAACGACCAAATTCAGCTTGTGTTAGACTTTACGAATGACGTAGAAGAATTACAAATTCCCTATAAAAAATCGGCATAAAAATTAATAATAGTAAATTCGTATCTTGGCTGATTATTTTATCAGCCAAGATAGATTATATAATAATTACATTACAATAGAAAATTTGTTTTCTTCCTCTGTTTTAAGCAGATCAAATTTGCTGATACTATTTTTAATTTCTTTTTCTTGTGCCATAGCTTCTTTTTGAAGACGCTTAACTGCCTCTTGGCAATAAACAGGATTGTTATCTATTAATATACATTTACGCCCTATAGAAAGAGCAGCTATACCAGTAGTACCACTTCCGCTAAACGGGTCAACAACTAGTCCACCTTCTGGGCATAATAATTTAATAAAAAATAATGGAAGATCAACAGGAAATACTGCTGGATGACCTTTATTTTTTCCAACCAGTGCTTTAGTAATAACATTACTTGGTCTAACTGTAGTTTTCCCAACCCATTTTGAAATATCTCTACCAAAACCACTATCATTAGAAGAATTGTGACGGGTTAAATCATTCTCACCTAATTTATTTAATCTAGACTGAACCCAGTCACCTATAGGTTGTCTTACTCCATCAGCATCGAAGTAAGGTCTCTTAGATTTAGACAAATGAAAGCAATATTCCCAACCATCTCTTAAGCGAGAGGGCCAGTGTCCAGGCATCGGATTTGTTTTATGCCAAATATAATCATCAATTGCAAACCATCCTCTATCACATAACGCTTCTATCATGTGCCATACATATCTATGCCTCTGACCATTAACAACTTTATCCTTAATATTTATTATTAAGCTGCCTTCTGGTTTTAATGCTTCAAAGAATGGCTCATGAAAACTCATAAACCATTCTGTAAAATCATTAGGATGTACACTATCATAATGCTTTTTTCTTGCATCAGCATAAGGAGGAGAAGTTACGATTAAATCCACACTATTTTTTAATTTTGCAAGCTCTTTTCTACTATCATTGCAAATTATTTCACAATAAGATTCGTGGTCATTAAAAATATTGCTTTGCGGTATAAAAGTTTTTTTAAATACTTTTTGCGGCATTTATGTTCTCCAAAATAAGTTATTTATTTCCAGAAAGTTTTGAACAGAAAAACATAACTATTTTTTTAGGGTCATCAAAAACACCAATATCATTAATTAGATCTTTCTTTTTACAAAATTCTCCAAAAGAAGAAATAAAATAATCTGGTAGCTCTATATTTATAGACTTACCATGATCTGGATATTTATCTAATAGTACATCTAAAACGGCACTCATAATTTCATCATATGAATTATTAGAAAAAAAAGGCCAAAAAAAGTCAGATAACCAAACCTCGGTATTTTCAGAATGTGCTCTTTTTGATTTACCTTCTCTTTTTATCGTTCTAGTACCTCGATCCATAACTATACCAAACACGCATAAATATGGCCCCTGTCTATTTTTGTCATTTCTGGCTACATGCTCTAAAGCATGAATCGCTTTAGGCCAATCTTGTCCACCTAAAGTATTAATCCTATTTTTTACTGATACATATATTGTTAGTGGATCGATATTATTTTCTATATAGTCAGTTACAACATTAAAATCTGCTTCTGTAGAATTAACATCAGAAACAGATCTAAATCTTCCTGATTCTATAGCACAATCTTTTGCAAGGCTTTGATAACGCCATCCCGAATTCATTCTTTGCTTTTGTAATACTCTATTTCTAAAAGCTTCTTTACAAACATCTACATAATTTCTACCATGCAAATTATGTGAAGTTGAGGCTGGATCATCACAATATTTATGAAAATATTTAAATAACTCCCAAGCTTCTTTTTTATAAAATTTTTTCAATTCCTCTTCATTTTCAAACTCAGGAATTTTAAATGCTTCTCTACTTGATTTCAGGTTAGCATAATCAATAGAACGAACAATTAAATCTTCTAATTTTGTTTTATCAATTTTTTTATGATGTTTTACAAGCTTGCTATCATCCATACAGCCATATTCTCTCGAAGTATGATCCTGTTCCAATCGATGATATTTTTGAGATATTGTTTTTGTTATTTGTTTCATTTTTAAGACAACTCTTTCAAAAAGCGCAAAATAATTTTAAAAACATCTTTTATTTCGTCCATAAATCCAATATTTCATCCCCATAGTTTCCCTTTAAGCTTATCCTTTAAATCTTAGCTATCTTTTTATCTATAAAGCTCTTTACTAATTCCTCTAATTTCTCATAAGAAATTGTCACCGTTCCAATTGGAACTCCCGGAAGCTTGATATAACCTGCAAGATTCTGCAATCCCGCAATTTCCGAAGCTAAAATCGTTCTTTGATGCTCATAGCTCCTGCTTCGTGTCTCACTTTCAGATTCCCCATGATCCGATGAACTTTCACTATACGATACCTGCTCTCGCTCAATCTGCTGCATCCCAAACTCATTCGAGAAATACTCAGCCGTTTCCCCATCACCTGCTCGTAAAACTACCTTAGTAGACACGTTAGCCAGCAAAGTTTGTGCTTCATCTCGTCCATAAGTAGCTCGAAGCTGGGAAATAGTCTGAAGCCCCAACACCACCTTACCTCCATACTTCCTAAGCTTGGTTAGTCCAGCCCTCAGACTTGATATTTTCCCTAAAGAGTCTACCTCATCAAACACATACCATAGATCACGCTTATCATTCTCCGTTAAGCTCAACCCTTCCACAATCCCTAATTCAAATAATGTTGCTACCAACACCCGCAGTAACCCCAACTGATCATCACGATACGTAATAAACAACCACCCCTTACGATCCTCACGCCGCACCCATTCCCTAATCGAAAAGGTGCCTTCATCCTTCAAATATCGCCATGCAACAAGATACGTCGAGATAATGCCCCGCGTATTACCCAGCATCTTCTCATTACCCTTAGCGCACAGGATTACAGCAGGCGTACCCGCCAGCAACACCCCTAATTCTTCATTACTTGCCACTGCCAGATAATGCATGAGCCGCTTAACTGACTTTTCCCCTTGTCGATGCAACGCCAGCATCGTTTCAGCCAACAACGTTTGCGCGTAATGGTGCCACTCCTGAGACTC
>Ga0247733_1000418_pt1 | contig 12726 bp, 10 predicted proteins | sample UWRJL043104R2_FD_180932 | JGI IMG/M metagenome (GOLD analysis project Ga0247733, IMG submission 180932) | Plant litter microbial communities from Arlington Agricultural Research Station in Wisconsin, United States - UWRJ-L043-104R-2 | ecosystem: Environmental > Terrestrial > Plant litter >...
AGCGTGCGGGATCTGTGCGCTAACGTCCAACTTCGTATGCCTGGACTACTAAACATGAAGTCCATAACTTTACAGGTTGCGAAATGGTCTAAGACCTGCCCCGAAGGTGCAGAAAAGTCGCATATCTGGAGGCACGTTACGATCCTCTTCGGCCCTCGTGATATAACACCCAAACATATATCATGAACGCAAGCAATCCCGTTCAAAACCTCTCATTCATTGACCCTTGTGATGGCATGTGCGTAGTTACGATCGCACATAATCGTTCGTGGATTGCGACGCAAAGTCTTTACAAGAACGGCTCTTTCCACCATAGCGGTATTGCTCTCGACATGTCCAACTTTTCCCTCCCCGGAATATGTCCCAAGCATTTCAGGTAACCCAAAGAGGCTTTCATTCGCCAACCCAAGCCTCCCTAACTTTGGGCATAAGTTTTCCCAGCCATCCAACACCCTTCAACCCAACATTCAGATTGTAGTCAAACGCATGGTCCATATCCGGCACAGCGACTAAGTTCACGGGCCCCTTCGCCCATCCCCTTTTGTTGATCTCCTCTTCGAACTTTATGCTGTTTTCGATAGGACATGCAGCATCCATTTCGCCATGTACAACGAACACGACTGGACATGATCGGGGCTGTCTAACTTCGTACTCTAGCATCTGTAGAATATCGTGGTGCTGGAACATATCCTTCCATCTGGCGGTAGACGAAAAGATGTTGGCCGCCGGCATGTTGATTGGTGGGAGCAGTGAGCTCTCGGCTGGCATAGGTTCCCCACTCCTCTTTATCCGTTCGACCTCATCCATAGCGCAATGAACCATCTCCGCATAGTTATCCTTCGAGATGTGAGCTCCACCGTATCCTCTAGCTTCCCGTTGATACTGCACCAGCATCGGGTACCGAAGATAGATGACTTGCAATGGCATCTCTGACTTGAGCCACGTATAAGCCGCGAGGAATCCTCCAGCGCTTTCTCCAGTCACCATGACTTTCTCCCAGTTAATCGTGGTAGACGGCGCTTCAACGCTCAAGAAGTCCTGGAGTCCGGATTTGCTGCGCATAAAATGAAGTGCGTCTTCGACATCCGAAAGTAAGCTGCTACCATCCACGTATGGAAGTAGACGGTAGTTGAAGGACACAACAACGGCTTTGACTTCTCGAGCTAGATGTGCTATGTACTGGGCATCCCATGGTACGTAGTCTGCAGCGCCGGTGAACTGGGCTAATTAGCCGGACAGATTTACGATTGATGATTTGACTCACAAAGCCACCTCCATGCCAGGATATGAGAAGAGGGGAAGGCTCACTCCCAACCTCATTCGGCACATATGTCAAGAACCTCAAGGCATGATCTTGCTCAGGTACCAGCTTATACGTTCCCCATATGGCCTGAAAGCCATCCCATCGTCCCGTGCATGTTCCATCCTGCCAGCCTGTCGTGGGGTAGTTCTTGATTGTTTTGTTTTGCTCTGCGCTCATAGCAGCCGGGTTCAAAAGCTGATGTAGCCCCTTTCGGTTTTTCTCCCGTTTCGCAAGTCGTTCGTCGACCGGATCGTCGGTATCTACGTTCTGTACCAGACTCTCGGAGCTCATCGTCGTTGACATTGTATTCTCTGTGCCCGGTGGCAGTGTGCTGGTCGTGGAAGAGAAGTCGTATTTGGAAGAAACCAAGAAAGTGACTGGATAAGCAGTTGCTCGATGTTCGTTACCACAAACTTGATCACGGCGACAATAGAGATACGTCAGTACTTCTTGATCAGTTACCCCGGTACGTTGAGTTCAGTGGTGTACAGGTGTCGTTGACTGGCATCGCGTGTCACACCACTAACCACAAATATCGGACGGCCGCGATAACTGTCCACCCATGCACATGGACACCACATGGCCATGCATGTTTGATAGAAGGCGGGAGTTGTGTACGCAGAGACATTCCAAGGTTTCATTCCGCTAGTCAGCACTTCAAGGCGCGCCATGTACCTGACTCGCAGTACCATCGCTGCCCGACAATTGCCGAAAACCTGAATTTGCCGAGCAAAAAGGGCAAGAACAGGCGAAACGTCATGTCGGTTGTTGATGAATTCTACCGGAAAATACACAATGCGTCGGCGGAACGGACCGTTGCGTCGGTTTGCTGCAGGGATAGTGCGTCGATGGGGGTACGAAGATGGAAATGGTCGATGAGTTGGCGGTTTGTGTGACTCGCAGATCAAGCGCAGCGCTTATCTCCACGGATGCGAACTTGATGATCAGGAGGCCTAGACTATGATGTCTTGGATTCAAGTCTGCCGGACGACTTGCAAAACGGGAGCAAAATCCCGCGATGAACTGGTATTGCTGTTGGCTTGCACAATTGACAGAGTGTTGAATCCGCACGACCGAGTGACATCGCACTGGAATTTGAAGAGCTGCGGTCTTCAACGTTGCGAGTCATGAAGTGTGTAGTCTAACGCCTACTATAAAACCACTTAGTCCACTCCTCCGATAGAATCTCCCGGTCCACTCGTACATACTCAACCAGCCAATCATCTACTTCCGCCTCTACCACACTAGACCGCAGCCCACCATGAGTTACAATAATCAGCTAAATTCCGGCGCATACTGGCGCGCTCACATCAACACCTTCCCTCGCCCCGCCAACGCACCTCTAAATGCCAAATGGTACCCAAAGTGCCACGTATGCGCCGACCAAGGGCGCGAAACACTTGGCCTTGTCGACGAAGATGACATTAGCCACAAGTGCCCAGCCTGCGGTCATCGATTTGAAGGTTGCGAGCGTTGTGTAGTTGTATTTAGGTGGATGACGCCTGATGGACAATTGAGTGAGTGGAGATATCCTTCTTTGGGGTACTGGCCGATGCGATGATGAGGATTTGGTCGAAGACTGGCAGGGGGATTCAGTAATGCCGAGAGCTGGACCGGCGGACAAACGGGAATGGGGGTGCTGACTTTGCGTTCGAGAGAGGGCGGCGGTAAAGCCGCAAAGGTCTTGTAATGATACACATAGAGGTTCTCAGCTCAGTTCCATCATCTCGTTCATGGAATTCCTCGGTAACGTTTTTGCTATACATGATTCGGTATATGTTCACTCACGAACGCGAGATCTATCTCCGTCTCCGAATGAAGATCAGAGTCCAGACATGCAGGTTTCCTTCGAGGGTTTCCGGCGCCGAATGTAGGCAGCATTTCTCGCCCCTCGGATTTCTTGGAAGATCGCGATGATAAGAGGTGCAGATATCGTAGCGCCGGTGCCGTCATCGACACCAATCTCTCCTCAATTTTCCTCCGCAAGAAGCCTAGTGCTGGTAGGTTTGCGGAAATGATGCCGACGTTTGCCTCTAAGGTCGTCCAGATAACAAGATTGATGCCCGACCCTGTGGCGATATTAGCTGTGCAATCAATGATGCTGCACCGCGTGGAGACGTACAGGTCTGATCGTGGGCAAACTTCGTTGTCGCATAGTGCAGAACCCGAACAACGGAGAGGCCTGTGGTCACCAAGCCAAAGCCAATCAAAATTGTGATGGCCATTTTCTGGTTTAGACCCATCCGAAGCTTCCAGACCATGACAAGTGGAGTTGTGGTGCAGATCAGATCAGTGATGATGGACCATACTACAGCGACATGTTAGCGCCTCCCATCATACAGTCGTACGAAGCGACCTACATCCCTGAACACTCGATGCAACTGTCAAGACTCTCGTATCCCAACATTTCGCATTCTTGATAGTAATGTCCCAAAAAGCAGCGGTCGGCCGGCAGAATGCAAAAATAATGACGATACATGTGCCATTGACGATGACCAAAGATCCCATGAGCGCGTACATATAGTAGCGCATCCACTTGGCCTGAGTCAACCGCAGTACCATGAACGCAACCGAGATTTTCGTGATGGCGGTACAAAATGTGTACGGAATGATAACTAAATTGGAAAATCTGTACGCCTCGTTCATATGGGACTCGCTGATATATTGGACGTGTCGACCTTCGCCGTAGTAGATGAATATGCCGTTGAAGACGAGCTGAATGAGGGAGCAAAACTGCAGCGAATTATTTATTTGCCAGAAAAGACCATGTTAGCACTACTCACTGTGGCCAGGACAATTGTCCAATCATCCCATCCGGCGGTCTTCACTACCACTAGTCGACTGTACAGCCTCGACCCCAGTGTAAGAAGTACAAGTGCAAAAGACACGGCCATCGTGGCGACGGCGCGCGTACTAATTGAATCATTCTGCGGCAGGTTGTTGAGATCGATGTGGGCTAGATCCGGCGCCTCCATGGCTTGTGAAGAGAACAGCTTGAATACCTCTGAGGCCTAGACAAGATGGACGATGGAACAGAACGGTAGCCCTGTAACCATTCAAACCAGCAAAGGCCGTACGTTATTAGCAACTCAAGTTCACCGTTCAATACACCGACAGTTAGATGAATTCTTTGGGCTGTACATCCCGATATGGCTGTGCGCCAGCTGGCACAACGGTTTGTGGCATGCATATGTGCGCGCTCGCGCTGTCCGAGTGGTCGTAATTGAACCGTTCCAGTTAGAACACCGATAATACGGGCTCCGGCCATGCGCCATCAAGCTACCGTTGCAGGCGGCTGAGAGGCACTGCAACCTTCGTGTAGCCCTGCGGCTGAGGCGGCCTTGGCAGCTGATGGTAGCTCTTCGGGAGGGCCGCAGCATCTTGACCGTAAGTCTGTCGCCATTGAAAGTTATAGCAATTATACTGTTCAATAGTCAGTAGAGTGTGAATTCCATAAAGTTAATGGTTGAGATGAGGTTGTTCGTGGCTAACCCATATTCCATCTTGAGGTTTCTTAATACACTAGTCCATATGTGTACTAGTGGTCTTAGATTTTGTCACGAAAACGGTCGCGTCTTGGATTTCAGTGCACTCAATCAACGAAAACTGTGTGGTCGTTGAGCGGTATTTTGCGTACCTCGAGAAGATTATATGCGCCTACTAAGCTGTCACTGTATAAGACCATCGAGATCAACCAAGATTCACAGAACGGCGCCATGATATCGATTCTTCGATCGTTCCTTGAACACTAGGCACTTGCCGAATTGATCAGGGATGTTTGCTTGAGTGTAACAACCTTTATGACCGCCGAAAGGCAAACCAATGAACATACCCAGGAGACGCTTCAGAAGTACAGAGAGCGCTGGCATCCGCCCCAACGTCACCTTCATAACGCGAAAAATGGGGAGTGTGAGGAAGCTCGCTACCTTCAGTCGTACCATTGACTACCTGTCCCTTGGTTGATACCAGCTGACCAAAGCGGATGTCGATCATGTAACGCGCACTAATAGAGAGAGAGCGTAAGTGGCATGCTCTGGTCCAATGACCCAGTCTACGCCAAACGACTATTGAGTCTCGTCTTCCGCGGCGATCATAAGGAGTCGAGAGAATGACTCCACCATTTTCCGATTCTTTGAGTGCATAGATTTGCTATTCGAGAAGCTCAATTCTTCTTGGTTTCCGCTCATATACCACACCATTCTCCCAGAAGAAGAGTAAAATATCCCAAGACAGCTTTCAAGAGATCTTCTTTTGCGCTGAGCCTTCAACCCATGCCTCCAATCCCCTCCACATGGCCACACCGCCCCTCCCATTTACCTTACAAAACTCCCTCATCACCTTATACCTCGTCGTCTCCCAATCTTTCACTCTTTCGTCCGTCTTCGCCGACGCCTTCCCACTAGCTTCAAGCTCCACACAAACCGCATGTCCCAACTTGGCCAAACAAATTGGACAAAGATACGGTGGCTGTCTCGCATCCTCCTTCATCCCCCCAGTGCTCTGCATGTTACACGCATAATACACACAATGCGCCATACCCAGACAATGCCCCAGCTCGTGTGACGCTGTCCGTGCGACTCGCGAGAACCAGAGGCCTTCGAGGGCTGGCTTGCTCGTGGGAATTGGGAGAGTGGATGCGGCGGCCATGGCGGCGTGCATGGGCACGGTTTTTGATAGCTTGATCTGTTCCTTGGTGGGAGCGGTGGCAAGAACTTCTTCAACGGCGCAGAGACTGTCGATGTAGGCTTTGCAGTGGCTCATTGGCCATGTGTGCGCAAGGTCGATGCCGTTGCCGACGTCGAGGTGCGGATTATAGCGCGCGCTTTGGACAACGGCGACACGACTTCCCCCATATGCACGGCCACAGCAGAAATCGTCGTCTTCGTTTTCATAGATGTCGTGGTCTACTAGCAACAACAGAGCGTATGCGTCTTTCGGGAGCATGGCGATCGCTGCGTCCAGGATATCGTCCAGGTTCAACTGCGCCGTGAACACGCCGTCGGGAGTTGGTCGAGTCCGAATGCGTGTCTTCTCTTCGCCGTTTTGAAGTGCGATGTACTTCGGCACACCTTTCGTTACTGCGTTCGTTCGAGCCGTTGACTTCCACGTTGTCCAGTTCAGTTTGGTCGGGAATTCTTTGACCTGAATACCATGATAGAAAGCCGCCAAATACTCCATCACTTCGCCCGCCTGTGGACTCCCCAGCTCCTCCTTGTCATTCACTGTCGGCTTTACCCACCGCTCCATCTGCAACTTCTCTACGCCCTTCCCAATCCGCGGCACGTCCGCCACATATAACACGCTCCGCCCCTCCGCCCCAAACAGATTCCGCTCCTTCTCGCCATACCAACTCTTCATACTTTGCGCGCGCTCATCAGGTTCGTAATTCAAATCATCGTGCGGTAGAACCAGTGGCGCAGGAAACGTTGTGCTTAAGGCCTCTGCTTGACCCTCCAGCAACACGTTATGAGGCACCTTCTCATGTGCCGGTGGTGGTACCCGACCGGACTTTATTGCGGCTGCTAGTCGGGCTTTTGTGTCGGCTCTTTCAAAGCCGGCGAGCTCAGCGAAGGGGGAGGGGTCGACTTGGAGAATTTCGTGGGGACATTGGGGAATTGTTGGCATGGTGGAGACATAGGCAGCAGAAGTCGCCGACTCTGATTTCATGGGCTACGACAGGCTTTTTCTAGAGAGATGGCTGTAGTTGCCTTAAGGAGGCTGTGTTACTAGCATTGAATTGGTCTCGTCCCGTCCCACTAAGCCCGAAGCAGCCGTGTCAGCCTATCCCGAGGAACCGGCAAACCTTAAGCTCGACAGCGCCCATCCGCGTCGTTCGACAAAGATATAAGAAACGTATCACAAACAATACCACGCACGACCTCTACCTATCACCCTAGCTCGCCCGTCTCACGAAAACTATGACGTCATTAATGCACCTCTCTAATGAATTGAAATTGCTCATAATCACAAACCTAGCAGCCGTCTCCCCACCCTCCACCATCACCGCCGAAGCAACAACCGACTATGACGACTACGAAAAGTCGCTAGACCATCTTCCCCATATCCCACCACACGCGGCAATCTCACAAACTCTTCTCGCCCTCTCCCAAACCAACGCCATCTTCCGCTCCCTGCTCGCGCCGACAATCTATGCTACGCTCACGTTGCAAAACACGGTCGCATCTGGGACCGCGATTTCGAAAATTGCTCAAGGAGAGAATGCGCGTTTTGTTAAGAGGATTGACTACATTGCCGCCGTTCCCCTCCCACCCTATGATGTACTCGAACTCGAGGAAGTCGACAACAACCCCTCGGCCCCCAAACCCTCCGATTTCCCGGAATCAGTCAAACATATCCTTTCCCATCTATCTCTTTTCCCAAATCTGGAGACAGTCAGCATACACTTCGCTGCCAAGCTCTTGTCCCTACAAGACAACATCTCCAACCAAGACACCCTCGAAGACGCCGAAGAGATCCTCACCGCCGAATCTCGCGAGGGCTGGCGCGCCCTGATGACCTCAACCTACACCGCCTTGGCCCAAAACACCCCTGGTGTCGTCAAATCCCTGATCCTACGCGAGCTCATCATGAAAGAAAGCTCGGCCTGGGAGACCGTCCGGTGGCGGGAGTTCCTGGGCGGATTGACGAAGTTCGATGTCAGTGTGCGCGGCTGGGACAATGGTGCCGGTTGGAGCATATCTACCTTCGAGTGCTACACTGATTTCTGGGATAACTTCGATCACTACTTCTTCGACCACCTGACGGAAATAACCCACCTCTCCATTGCGGCGAACGAAGACGGTCCCGCAGGTACGGGCGGCGGATACACCGGCCCCCTCTCCTTCAAACGGCACCATATGCCACATCTCCACACCATAGTCTTAGACTACGTCCTTGTCGGCGAAACCGTTGTAACGCTCCTGGCAACCCATGCCAAAACTCTACGATCTCTACACCTAAAACACGCCTACGCCCCAAGGGCCTGGTGGTTCGCCGACCTCTCTTGGAGCGGATTCTTCTCCTCACTCCTCGCCACGACGCCGCTCTTTCCAAATCTAACGAGCTGTGTGATTGAAACCACGCTAGCCGACTGGGAAGTCTTGGCCGAAGCAGATGCTGTGGAGAAAGGCGAGACGACGGGAAGAGCGGAGGGCCTAGAGAAGGAGTTGTTGTATATCGAATTTTCGGATAAGTATGGGTCTATTTGTACGGATGCGGATTGGAGGAAGTTCGAGCCGGATCGGGCGGAGAAGAAGGCTAGGGATTGGGAGGCGTACGAGAGATTTTTGCAGGTCGTGGAAGGAAATAAAAAAGTGATGGCAGGTGATCACGTCAGTAATTGAGACTGATCACGAATTCCCGCGAACGGCGAGAAAGACAGATCCGAAAAACGTCAGTGAACCATATGCCCCAAGGAAGTGCTGGAGCAAAAGAACGGTCGAGAAAACGCAATTTCGATGCATTAGAACTACAAGCACTAAAATCTTAAAAAACAAATTATCCTCCTCCACAACCGAATCGTCCTATCCCATGCCCAACAGAAGTATACAAACACTAGCAACGCTGAAACCCTAACGCGACCACCCGCGGCCAAACAAGGCATTCTCTATCAACGGACACCACTGGACCTCTGACCCGCGACGACCGACATGGACGCAGTCTCGTCTGTCACTTAGAGAGGCTGTCGAATTAATCCACAAGGGTCGTTCGCTTGCGAGTCGGATGTAAAAATCAGTCCGCCCCAGAACGTTGAATGCCCTGAATGCTGCTCGTACGACTGAACCAGCAACTGAGGCATTTTGACCTCCACAAATCCATACATTCTTGGTAGCTGTCCCCGTAGAGACCTTGGCAGTTGTAACAGAACATGCGGCAGTCTTTTCGCGCCTCAATAGAAGGATTACCGCGTCGATCATTGTTCCCTCGCGAGGAAAGGCCTGATGAATAACCGGCATAAAGCTCGCCCATAACGCAAGTGTGGCATCGAAGCCTCCACTTCTGCCAACATTCTTGATAATTCTTCCCGGTGAGACTTTCGCAGCTTTCGCAATACTGGTCGCAGGCGTGTTGTGCCTCGGTGGCAGGATCAATGCGCCGGTCTTCGTCCGTACACTCATGGCAATTTGCCCAGCACGCAACATCGAGAGTGCCGCAATGGCACTCTTTCACGCAGTCTCTGAGTACCGAACGTTTGCCTTTGGTGGCCCCTCCAGTAGCGTCGGACATCAACACGATGCATTCGCGGCACTGCTTGTCGCACTCCTCGGTCGGGAACGCACCGCAGTCACACACTCGGCGACAAGGAGCGTTTAAAGCGGTCTGGTAGTCGCTACTGTCGGAAGGATCGAGGCCGCGAGGCTTGGTGCTAGTGCCGGTATTTCCAGGGGCAGACGCTTTCGCGGACTTGTCCTTGGACTCCGCCAAGCCATTGACAACCTTGTCGGTCTCGTCTTCTCCAAATATGGTGCGCAGGAGCTGGCGGCCTTGCTCCACAAGAGCATTTCCCTCTCGGACAAGGTTCTCTCCTTGATGACGCATGCCGACGCTGTCATCAACGAGCCCTTGTTCGCTGCGTTGGCGGAGGCCGGATGCAGAACCGTCTTTGGACACGGATTTCTGGTTTGGGGAAATCTTGTCCTTGGTTTGCGAGCTACCGGAGCCATAGAGGGAGTCATAAAGCGCATTGCCGTACTCAACCATGTCATTGCCTTCCTGGATCAGACCCTCACCCTGAAACACAAGCTTCTCGGTGTTCTTGATGAGGCCGGTGTCGAGCTTTTCGGGCACTTTAGAGCGATGATCGAAACCGAAGGGCTCGTAGTGGTGAGAATCCTCATCAGCAGCCATGGCTCGGCGTGTATGGACAGCGGTAGCTTTTTTGACCGCTTCGGGACCCTTTGCAACGCATCCGCCATTCTGCGCTCCACTTGTGTCCTTCATCGGCTCGCAGCTGAAACCGTGACCACAGTAGCGGTAAGGAACCCAACTTTTGCCATTGAATTGGACTAGCTCGTTTGGTCCCGCGCATCGAGTAATGACGCCCGAGCTACCATTCGAAGCGAGGTATGGCCAAGGTAGCCATATATCATCCCCCCTGCCATTGGGATGCTTGCAAACAGCGAACTCAACACCTGGAGACACATCCTCACAGACGTAAGGTGGGAGACAAACTCCGGAGAATCCCCAAGATCGGCCGTTCCACTCGACGATTTCGCTCTCGTTGTTACTGCTGCACTTGGTGGCGACATAAGCGGGAGACTGTGCGTGGCAATGTCCGTGGCCGTCAATGTCTTTGCAACTTTCCATGCTCTTGCAGGTGTAGAGATGAACCCAGTGTTCTCCATTGAAGCGTTGAACCTCGCTCTTGCTCCTGGGGTTGCATCGAGTGTTGAAGTTGCCGCGAGCGCGCAGGGCACGAGCCGGACGTGCAGGGACAGGAACGAAGTACTTGTGTCCATTTTCTTCGCGACAAGCGGCGAATTCAGGTAATTGCGTGCAAGCCTCATCACAGACGTGGAATCGTTGCCAGTCGTTGCCGTTGAGATACTGGACTTGTTTGCTCTCCACGTCGGCCGGGTCACAGCGGGTCTGCACATCGCCAGAGACCAACTTGGTCTTGTCATCAACCGTCAAGGGAACGTCAACTGTCGAGGGAACGTCAGTTGTTGAGGGATCGTCCGAGTCGTCCGAAGTATCTGGCTGTTCCAGTTCCGCCTGAACCGAATCAACCTCGTCTGAGAGTGGAAAATGAATCGTTCCGTCCCAGAGGCAACCAGCCCCATCCATTGGAATTACATCGATGCATTCCTCCCTGAGACCACAATAGTAGAAATCTCGCCAATTCCGTTGGCCGACATGCCAATATTGCAGTATTCCGGAATGTGATGTAGGATTGCAGCGGGTGGGTACTGGGTATGCTTGCTTAGGGTGTGAGCCATTGTCGACAAGCGAGTCGGCGAGACTCGCGACAGAAGAGACACCGAGTGAGTCACGCTTGTAGCTTGTCGGGGGTAGAAGTAGCGGCACCGTCGTGCCGGTCTGGGTGCATGTTCCACGAACGCCGCCCTCATCGCACTCGAAAGTCGTGAGGAGGAACTTGCCAGGCACCACCCAAACGTTGGGTTTCGTATTGCACGAGCCGTGACCTTGCAAATCGCTGCAAGAGCCAGCGGGAAAGCAAGTGAAGAAGTCGACCCAGTGCGTGCCGTTGAAGCGCTCGATGATGTCGTCCTTGTTGTCAGGCTTGCATCGCGTGTCAAAGTACTCGAAGTCAGGAATAGGGTCGACATCTTCCCGGTCGATGATGTCACTCAGATCACGACGGCGAGCTGCGTGTCCAGATTCGGCTTTGTCGCCTTGGTAATAAGAGCATTTGCCGGAAGCCTCGCACCCAATGTGCCAGTCGTTGTCGGCGGCCTGCGTGAAGACGGGAAGGCTACATAGGGCAGCTGCAGCCAGGACTACGTAACGCATTGTGGCCAAGGCGAGGGTGTATGGCCGGATGTAAGTTGGCTTAGCACAAAATACGGCTCCGGTGGGAAGGCGGTCAGCTGTCGCCACATTAGCAAGTGACGCTGAAGATGTAGATAGAAGAGGAGAGAGGAGAACACAGACGAACCTACTACGCAGCCAAATGCGGCAATGGAACGTTGGAGCAAACTGGTTGGAGAGGAGCCGGAGTGGAGAGTTAATTTGGGAGGAGGCAGGCCGGGTGGAGAAGTACACAGCGTGGAGAAGCGGACCAGATGAAGAAGTGGACGGTTGAACAAGTGGTATAAAAGGTGGAAGAAGGAAGTCGGAGATATGAGGCGGGAAGACTCCGTTTTGTACTCTCTCATGGGGCGACTGCCCATGCGCAACAGCGACTACCTTGGGGGTCTGTTTGCAAACATATGGCGGGGAGCAATAACCGCGAGGAACAGAGTTAGCATGGCAGGTTGGAGCTGAGGTAGGTAAGTGCATTGATGAGCGGGAACAACTCGGCATGATCTCATGCATATTAGTAGTACCCGTCCGTCACACGTTCAACAGTGAAAGAGATGTCAGTCGAGGGGCCATTAATTCATTGCATGGAAGGTTGAAGGGAAGAATCGATAAAAGTTCACCCGATTCTGTATTGTTCGTGAGCGGAAAGTTGATCGCAAGGTATGATCCAGAGCGCGTAGCTTCCTGCCAGAGCAAGTTGAACAACCATGTCGTCGAAGCTTCAACCGGTTGTTTGTGGAAGGAAGCCGCCACGACGCTACAGGTTTTGGCAGCGCCGTTTGAACGTTGGAGGGGCGCCAATGCCGTAACAACTAGAGCAGAATTAGACGGTCTTGTGTGAAGATGAGATGGATAGCCATTGCGGAACATTGAGGTGAAGGTCGCGTCGCGTCCGCGGTGAGGTGAATGGCTCGGAAAAACGTCAATCCGTACGCTAG
>Ga0247733_1000421_pt1 | contig 12477 bp, 13 predicted proteins | sample UWRJL043104R2_FD_180932 | JGI IMG/M metagenome (GOLD analysis project Ga0247733, IMG submission 180932) | Plant litter microbial communities from Arlington Agricultural Research Station in Wisconsin, United States - UWRJ-L043-104R-2 | ecosystem: Environmental > Terrestrial > Plant litter >...
ATTCTCAATCGCCATCATCGTCCCCTAGCCGCGGCGCCATCGTGAACATAGGCTCCGCATACTCCTACATGACGCAACTTGGCACACTCGCCTACACCGCCTCCAAACACGGCGTGATCGGCCTCACCAAGGCCGCAGCAATAGATCACGCGAAAGACGGTATACGTGTCAATGCTGTTTGTCCCGGACCTGTGGATACGCCTTTGATGCGTCAGGCGCTTGGGAGGGCGCCTGGAACGCTGGAGGTAATGGAAAAGGGGGTTCCGCTTTGGGGACGTATGGCAAGGCCGGAGGAGGTGGCGAGTGTGGTGCTGTTCCTGTGCGGGCCTGGTGCTGGTTATGTCACGGGTGTTGGGTGGCCGGTTGATGCGGGGGTTACGCTTGGGGCTGCGAGGTTGTGAGGATTATCGGCGTAGAGGAGGAGGGGGGTCCGATGTGGACGCTAATCCGTCGCGTTTATGTTGAGTGACTATCACCTTGCATCACAATTCATCAAGGAGAGCAACATGCAAAAGCAACAATCATACCATTCGTAAGTTACAAGTATGTTTAGACGTATCCATATCGCTGTTCACACATCACACTGTTGAGTGAAGGCCGTTTGCTCTTGCTGTCACCCCACCCGAGCCGGCCAAGTGATCGAGCCTTCGTCACGCTCACTTCGCTCCTGTATCGTCTGACCTTCATCCTGATCTATAACAGCAAGTATGTTTCAATTTTGGCTTATGCTGTTTCGATTCCCCTGCGTAAGGGGTAAAAACGGGCTTATGGTGCAATGGGACTAAGCAGACTGCGCGACGTTTGGCAGGTCCTGACGATGACGATAACGATCCAGGCGTCACACCGTCTACTGACCGTGCTCGTTTTCGCGGTGGCATGGAAATAGGGTAGGCAGGACCGGCTAGATGGATGGAGAGATAGTATGATTGCTGACGAACGGCTTTCGATGCCTGGAGATGTGATGGAACGACTGTTTAACAGCTTGGCGGGTGATTGTCAAGGGAGGTTTATTCCTGGATCTTTATGCATAGTATTCCGGTCCCCAGACCGTATTTTGCCACCAATTCCTGGATCCCGATGGAACCTACGGAGATACTTGTAGCGTAAGTGGAAGTCCTTCTCTTTGCTGACGTTCTCGATGGCGCGTAGCATGAGTGGGTCAATGAAACATGTGAAAATCTACAGCCTATTCGCAAACTGCCCTCCGTGAGTAACAACAGACATCGGCTGAGGCCTGTGTGGGGGTCTTCGAAAATCCGGAATCTGGTTATTCTTGCAGGCTTGCTCCAAAGTGATAATTCTATCGTAGTCTGCGTCAGCAGCAAGGTTTGCTTGTTCAATTTGGCTTTAGGTGCGCCTGAAAGCTATGTTCCCTTCCCCCCTCACAGCGCCAGCGAAGCGATGTGCGATTGGACGAGATTATTAGAATTGATGGCATAGTATAACGCTTATTCAGCCTGCACAATTTGAGAAAGATCACTGAAATTGTATTTTGTTGCTTAGTGATCAGAGCTAGTAGCAATTAGACGTAACTAGTCTACAGCAACCTGTTGTTGTCCTTCATGGTGAGGCTTGGAAGTTGCGTTGACCAACCAACAAATTGAAGCCATTCAAACATACGTATCGCACCCCAATCATTGGTTTGTAGGCAGATGAACAGTTTCTATCGGGTTTCCATTGCTGTCAAGACAGACAGCCGTGATATGCGATCGTGAGTCCGAAGCGCTGGTATGCATGGTTTCCCTGAAAGGTCAAACAATTAATACATGTACTTGTGTAGATAGCACCAGCAGCTATTGGTTCCTTACGTTCCGCGTGCAAACTTCGGCCGTTCCTGTAGGCAAGATACCCTCATTCTTCTCAATCGCTGTCTCCAGTGCTCCCTTCATGTATTCAGCTGCCAACTCGGATCTGACCCAGTTCGTAGTGATAGTAGCAGCAGAGATCGCAGCACTTTTCCCACCAGAGGTCCGAACTGAACCAAGCATCTCCTTTGTAACAAACTTAGACATGGTGCTTGAATAGTAGAGAAGACTGAGGAGCTCGCATGAAAGAAGATAGGTTCAGGTGTAGAACGTACTAGCGTCCCAGAGGGGTTCTAGCGTTGATAATGAAAGACAAGACTGAGTCACAATAGGGCATCCAACGACCTTTATACCTGTTATCTGTCGGCGGTTCCTGTATCAAAGCTGTTCATTCACTCATTGGTTGTTCTTATGGCCAGGCGCTGAATAAAGTGTTGTAGAGGCATCCAAGATTCAGTGCGCTTTCTGATTGGTACGGCCCTTCAACTCCTCCCAAATTCCCGTAATTCTCTTATCATGACCTTTGGTCCAACAGAAAAGACGAGGCCTCAGACTTATTTGACTATGACTAAGTATTTTGCACACTATGAGATGTGAATCCTGGTATGTTGATTGAGTGAATGGTGCTAAGCGCCGCTGCAAGTCCGATCACAGCGTTTATGTTGGAGCCCAAGTCTACATCTGACGGTGGCTGAACGACAAATATCGTACGATGATTGATCCAATCAAGAAAAGGGGTTTTGTGCTAAAGTCAAATCAAACACCAAACCACAGCAAACAATCAAGAGAATTGGGGGGTCAATGCTGCCAGGAAACATAGCATGCACCTCAAAGTAGTCAAATTCTCACCATGTCTTAGTTAGCCGCCTTCCAAATTATTCCATCCCAATTGCACAGACATCCGTACTGGCAAGATGTGCCAAAAGCTATAGCACTAGCTGTCAGCCTCGTCCACTGTCCCCGTGGATATAGGTTCCCGAGTATCGTCTGATTCCTCTATTAACCATTCATCCTCGAGAATCTCCTCCACTGTCGGCCTGTCCCGAGGGTCTAATTTCAAGATTCGCCTGATGAACCTATTATCAGCAGAAGGGATTTCCTTTGTCGTCCACCGTTGAAGTGGCCTTTGTGGAGGTCCTTGCTGATTAACGAAGTAGATGATCTCGAAGGATTCGGGGTCAACGATCTCGGCAATCGACGGTGGGAACGGGCCGAATGAGTGATACATTCGCTTCAAAACTGTGATCTCATAGTCCTGGTCTTCTGGTTTGATTCCTTCCCAGCCAGGATCGAAGTGGTGGTAACTGCTCCCGTGCACAAGACTAAGAATCTAAGAACAGGTCAGTTGAAGGAAACATAGCGCAGCCAATTTTTCGGACACGTACCATATTTCCAAATGACCAAACGTCTGTCGATGTGCCCCAAGAAAGCTGTAACAAGGCTTCTGGGCTACGCGTGAAGGCAGCTCCGATGAGATGGCCCTCCCTGGCGAACCCCGAATCTCTGGAGACAACGCCTCCACAGTCCCCCAGTTGAATTTCCGAGAAGCGCTGCTCGATTTGGCCATAGTTAACAAATACATTGTCTAATTTCACATCTAAAAGATATATAAGAATGCGGAGAATCTAGACAAGATTAGAATGCCGTGCCATACCTGTGTGGACCATATCATCCTTATGAAGAACAAGGAGGGCCCCGAGAACACACTTGGCTACTTGCTTGATCTCGGGGCGCGTCAGCCGTTTCTTCTTCAATTCCGTAAGAAGTTCACTATCCAGATGCCTCAAAATGATGGAGGGTGGATCGGCTGGGTCCAGGACCTCATCGATGATGGGGCGAAGGAACGGAGTCTTATACTGGTAACGCCTTAGAATATCGGCTTCGTTCTGTATGCGCCAATGACCGCGAACGCTCTTGACAATCCAATTCTTTTTGTTTTGATCCCTATTATCCGCACATTGTAAGATTGAAAGTTCGTAGGTATGATCAGGAAGCGCGAAGATTGCATTGAGGTCTTACCTGGCTAGATATACGGCAGCTTCATCCACAGCCCTGTAAAGCTCCTTGACAACAGTGTATGTTGATTTACGTCCTTTCAAAACCTGATCGATATTGAAAAACGGCGGCATTGAAGAATGTGCAGCAGTCTCGCCGGCGCAAGGACTTGACTTGTCTCGAGGCGCGATGTTTTGGACGGACGGTTTTCCGCCGCATTAAGCGGCTTCGTTCCTGTCCGGGGATCAAAGTGCAGGCCAGTGCAGGCTAACGCGGGTTGAGGGCTGGCCCGGAGTAACGTCGGTCCATATGATCGGCTCTAGAAAACCGCCGAACACCCGCTGACTAACCTGATGCGGCTCGTGTTCGCCTCGTCGGACCTAAGCCAGACCAACCCAAAGGGATTACGTCGTCCGTGCACGGACGCGAACTCCTCCCAACGGAAGCCGGCTTTCCAAATCGCTTTTCCATAACCGCAAAACAAGTTGTAGTGTCTTTCTACGTATAGTCATATGCCCAAAAACTACCTTATATGAAATACCCTGTCGTTGCGGTGAATTGAAATGTGAAGTTATTGACGTCTAAGGAAGGTCCGCGCTGACGACCATGCAAAGGGCTCAACAGGCGAATTCCACGACTGGCTATGCGCCCAAGGTTGCAAAAACTTATAAGTGAAACACTAGAAGGCGGAACTGATTACGCGAACCTCAGCACTACTATGGTATCAGAGGAAGTTGCCCAAGCACAGTATATCGAGGACCTCAGGGTCGACCTGGAAGACGCCCGGCTCTACACGCCTGATCATAAAAGGTCCATCCACGCGTAAAGGAACAACCGCCGTAACGGAACAACCAGAAATACTATGTTAAAGCCACATAACTTCTCTACGCGTCTTAAATTCTACTATATCAGCCTTAGGCTACTTGCTCGGGCCATTTCTAAGCCATATCCTACTTATATGATAATTAGCAGTCGGGCTGCAAATATCGCTCAAAATATTCAGGATTGCAACGCCAGTCGGTACCTCTAATCGGAACGGTTACCACTCCTAGAGCTAGTGCGCAGAATTGCTACATAATCGTACCGTAATCTGACGGGGCAGGGTTGTGGCTGGCAGGCCTGTTAGCTGTGCAAATTCTTAGCAAGTGGGCCGACCTAAGCCCCGCAGCCTTGCGATCAAACTCTGACTCCCCTTCAACCAGCTCACCTCTTGTAGGTTCGCCACCTACTAAGGGTGTAGCAGGTGCGGGTCGGCCGCCCTCCCTGTTTGTGGTGGCGAAAACCAGTGGCAAATTACTTTCATTACTATTAAGTATCACCGACAAGCATGCTTACGCAGCTTGACCTGTTCCGCATGTGTACATAAAGATGAAGCAGCATCAGATCCGTATCGCTAACTCTCCCATTCGCCACTTGGGTAGAGCTTCGAGCGAAGTCGTCTCTGTGTTGGGATGGTGAGTTCCAAGGATCCGTGGGTTGAAGTACTATTCCATCAACAACATAAGTGAGCGTACAAAAAGGCAGACTTTCTTGCTGCTGTAGCTTGAAGGCTTCTGTCTCTATTCGCTGACATGTCAAAATAAAACCTTGGTTACTCGCTTTCTAAATAGAATAACACAACGCAGTGTAATATATGTTGTCTTCTTTCAAGCACCCTAGCCTATCTACAAAAGCATATGGTAAGATTACTAATGCAGATGTCTGAGTTTGGGTATTCCAAGGAGGGTATTGTGACGAGCTCAGAGAGTTTCGAGACACATGGGGAGCTTTATGAGCCCAATCCATGTGCCTGTTGGCGAAGTGATCGCTTGAGTTGGTTGCGATTATGTCTATTTTGGCACTGTGGCCAACCTGCCCGGGCGGGGTGGAAATGATTAGCCGGAGAGAAACTACGTGTCTACCTTCGTGTCGTCAACCAAGGCATGGAGGACCAAGCCTGAGCCCGGACTGCGAGATTCTAGTGGATGAACGGTTACACCAATCTCGTATCTTGACCGGTCAAGCTGAGGGGTATTTTCTACACGCGGTAGAAAAAGCACGTCATCTCGTCGGTTTTTTCCCTTCCTTTACTCACTGACTCATCTTTCTCAATTCTCTCTAATTTCGATCAGATTTGGTGCCAGGCCGCATTGTCCGCATCGGTACTACTTCTTACCAGAACGCTTAGGCAATAGAATCGAGGAAGCGCGACGAGATGGCAGAGCCGCTTTCAATAACAGCTAGCATTCTAGCTATTCTAGGCGCGGCCGAGAAAACTGGTAAAGGACTTGAGAGGCTTCGAACTCTTCACAACGCTCCGGACGAACTGCAGTACGTGTTGAACGAAGTAAGCCTACAGCACCACTCTTTCACGCTTACAAAGCTAATGCATGCTAGATTAACGACATGCGCATAGTGTTGAGATCTGTGCAGAAGGCTCTGACAGCATTGACGGAATGCGAGGCTGAAGATATCAAAGGGCTGATTCAGAGATGCCGAAGCGAAGTCCTAGAGCTTGACATGCTTGTCAATTATCATCTCCAAGCCGCGTCTGGATACGACGACGATGGTCGGCCAAAAGTGAATACTTTGGGTTGGCTTTCTAAGTCTGGAAAATTGAGCAGGATTCGCGAGCGGCTGCGCGACCGTCGTGAAAGCCTTGTAGCCGCTCTTGTCGGCTCCTTGTTCACGATCTAGTGAGTTCCGTTTACGTGTGGCCCTTTAGATAATCGCTAAAATCTCAATTATAGTCATGGCATAAGGCTGGACATTAGGGAGATCTCACTGGTGAGTCGGGGCGAGCCTGATCAAAGTCTAATCAGACTGGATCATCCCCAAGCTGCTTCCATGCAGCATGCGTTGGAGGAGCTTCTTTCTAGGGACTCACATCAATCATCCGATACTTTGCAACCGGCCCACAGTGATACCTATCAGGAAGAAGAGCCTGCATCCGGGTCCCGCCAACGGAGAAGGGGACGAAACGCCCTTGTTCCCTTCAAATCACCCTTGAATAGCCAGTCAGTTACATCAGCTAGATCGGTACGTGTCAGGGCGTCTCTCGCTGGTCCAACTTGTGGAACGTTCTGTCAATGTCAGTGTCACGTACACACACAAGTCCACATCCCCCGGTGGTTGAGCGGTACATTAGGAGTCATGTTCGGAAGTTACCAAGGTACACCAGCCCTAAATATAAGGCCCTGCAACTATAGGAAGTGCAACAGAAGCACAACGACTGCCTCTCACTTCACCTATTACTTCCCTTCGAGATTGTTGAATGTGGCTCTTACCTTCACGAGCACCTGGAAAGATGTCACGGGTGCAGGAGGGTCCTGGCATATCAGTATGCCACAGATGATACCTGATCAGCATATTGTCTGGGGTTCGCACTTATGGAGTGATGAAGAGATCTTGGATTTGTTCTACACGCGCCGAGCCTCTCCGTACATGGTTAGAGAAGGAGATGGCTTCTCAATCTTGTTTGTAAGTCCACTTTAACTTTTACTTGCAGGATCATTTAGTGCCTTTCTCTTCTGACTATTCTATCATGTAGTGGGCTATACATCACTGGAAAATTGAAATCTGCAAATATCTACTCCTCCAGAATGCCGATCGGTATATAGTAAACAAGGAAGGGAGGTTAGTCTTTAGTGACCTTTTTCAACCACAGAACCTCAGCAACTAACTGATAAAAGCTCGCCACGCGAGCTCGCCTGGACTCGAATCCTGTCGCTGGCCTCTCCTGACCGAACTAGAGATATCCCAAGACTCCAAGAGATCTTCGAAGATGATGACGTGTTCGACAACCTTGGATTCACGGTTCTGCACATGATAGTCACCGGGCAGAAAAGCGATAGTCTGGAGTCCATACTCGACAACGACACGTCCAATCTCAACAAACTCGACAACCAAAACAAATCACCTCTCCTGTGGGCTGCTGCCAGAGGAGACTGCGAAAATGTCGGCACACTACTCGAATACGGCGCCTCCACCACGCCAAAGGATAAAGAAGGGCGAACTGCGCTGAGTTGGGCTGCCTGGAGCGGCTCGTCGGGGTGCGCGACTTGCGTTCGACGACTGCTCGAACATGGTGCGGACATGAATATCAAGGACACTCGAGCTTACGAATCGCCTCTCCATTGGGCGTTGAAGGGCGATCATACAGCCGACATTGTGACTACTTTGCTAGACTATGGTGCGGACATTGCATCTCTTAGCGGAACGGGCGCACAACCGCTTCACAGAGCAGCACTTAGTGGCGCATTGCAGAACGCAACGATTCTTCTAGACCGCGGCGCAGATATCGACGCAACCATGAAGCCTGGAGGTGAGACACCTTTGCTCACTGCCGCCTTCTGGAACAAACCACTGCTCGTCAATCTATTCATGGAAAGAGGAGCTAAGCTTACACTACGAGATGACGGAAAGAACATACTCCATGTAGCTGCGGAATTCTGCGATGCAAAGGTTTTTAATATCCTCCGGTCGTTTCGTCTTCCGGGTATTACTGCCGAAGATACCGATGCGGATGGGGAGACGGCATGGGACATATATCAGCAACGTCACCAAGCTGGCTCTGGGCAAAAGTTCTCGTCCGAGGATGAATATGAGCTTAGTCGCGCGTCACTGACAAGACTCCTAGAACTTGGAAAGTTCTGTTGAAATTTCCTTGCAAAGGAATGGAATTTGAGTTATTCGTTCATATAGTGTAGGAATTCATGTGGTAGATCGTCCCTTGCGTTGTAGGTCTCGTGCTTACGGCTGTTAGGCCAAATGGGTCTTGTTTTGCCTACGGTCCAGAGGTTCAAATACTCGCTCGCCAAGGAATCTATCGTTTTGATAACGAAAACTTCCAAGTAACATATATACAAAAATATCCATATATCTATGCAGATCAGAATATTAGGAGCGAATATCTAGCTGCTGGGCTAGTACCGTACGACCCTCAGCGCGTCTTGGTTCACTTACAGTCACTAAGACACCCCCTGCGTTGAACATAGCCAACGGAGCAGCACCTCCATGGGCATCAGCGGTGTGACTCACAGAAGTTAGGTTTGCTTACGGTGTTACAAATCAGTTCGTTGTCATCCGATCTAGATAGCCGCAGTTGAGTGTGGCACAGTGGGAGCAACGCGTGTTCGAGGCCTAGTTGCTCCAACTTTGTCGCAATTGCCTTGTGGTAGGGATAACGACTGCTCCGCAACAATCACACTCCTTGCGGAAACTGAGGTAGTGCGATAGAACAGAGGATGGGAAAAGTGTTATCGCGTGCTCGTAGATCTGAGCAGCGCTCATAATCTACAAGGTAGACTCATGAACGGACTGCTAGCGCTTGGCCTTTGCTCTTCATACAATAGACCTACCATGCGGCTTGTATAACCCCTCCGCGCTAATATTCCATCCATGATCACACTCGGTACGCACGTGTAGCAGATTCAGCGTTCCAGAGAACCTGCACTACGCTGCTTTAGAAGCGAATCAACCCTCGTTTCCCTATACCAAGAAACCACTGTCTCTCCGCTAGAAGTTAGAGGCGGGAATTGAACCGACAAAACACCATATCAAAAGTATCAGCCACGAGGCTTCGAGAATGATCGGTCAATGATAAGATAGCTAGTAATAGAACTGCCTATCAGGACTTGCCACGCCCAAGTCTCGCTGGAAGGTAGACGAACACCTCATCTTGCGAGCAGAGAGGATGGCCGACCCGCACCGTCCACACCTTGATAAGGTGGTGGATCTACAAGTGGTGAGCTGGTCAACGGGGAGTAAGTTTAATCGCAAGGTTGAAGGGCATATGCCGGCCCGAAGTCTTCGCATCGCTACAGGCGTGACAGCCACAACCCCGCTTTGCAGCTTGTAGTCGGCCTCCGTTGAATTACGTTACGATTGTGTGGCAATTACGTACTAGCAAGAATATGTAATCATCACTGATAGTTGTACTAACTGGGATGGCGGCCCTGCATGAATCAGAGCGCCCCTCGCATCCATACGGCTAATTATTACTTCTTACTTTTACTATTAGACTTGCAGGCCTGTATGAGGGTATCATATCAGTCACTAAAGCAATATTAGCGCAGTAGTAGCCTATATTGGGTATAGATTGCTTTTGCTATTAAGACAAGCTCTCCGCGAGTAAGGCAGGCAGGCAAGCTCGCTGTTGCTGCGAAGTCAAAGTACTAACCTTATTTTCCGTTACAGCGTTTGTTCCGTTACGGGTGGATGGATGTTAGAGCACTTGCTTGACGCAGGGACTAGTGATATCCTCGCCGCCCTGCAAACGCCGCTCCCAAGCTCTCTCAGCTTCACTTTCCCCCGATACAATGCGCAACGAGAGTTCACCATAATCAAGTAACAACGCCCGGACCATATCAATTGTCAGAAAATTTGCTTCTCATGACATTCCCGTCTCTCCAATTGCCTCTCACAGTTCCTGGCGCTTATGTTCCACTCTTCTGGCGCAAAAAAGAGCATCTGCTCAGTCACCCGGGCCCTTGGCCTAACCGAGTCTTACGACTCAGGTATGCGGACTATCGGCAGCTTAAAGCACTTCAACTCAATACCATGTAATATAGCCTATGACAATTGTGAGATAGTGTTAGGGGTATATGAGCAGTGAACGACCGGAAGGGCGAGCTGTTCTCCATTACTACTGGCGTCCTCTTCCCCTATCGTTTGGTCGTCGATGCTGATACACACCCCCGACCACTTCGACAGAGCGTATTTTAATCCTCAATTCGTGCTTGGTGTTTTAGGGGGAGAGGGGGCTTTAGCAAGATCTAGATTTCTGTAGCTGGAAAGATGACGGAATCATGAATAGCACCAGGATATGGGTCGTTGATATCACCAGATACAACCAACAATGAGAGAAGAACGGGAATCAAGGACAAGCGTGATATTCAAAGGCTACAAGGTATCATCAAACGTATTCATATCCCTTTCAAACGCCGAAGCGCCGAGAGAGACCTCCTAAAACACCTAGATGTACAAGTCAAAGCAAACTTCTGAAGGAATCAGACATGGCGAAATCCACTATACGCGGGATTCGCCCATGCATCCGTATCAGCTGCCATACCCAAACTCCCCGGCGGCACCCTCAAACTGCCCCTCCTACCAGCCTTTGCTTGTCGACGCAGCTTCATATAGTCCATAGCATCAGCGAGATCCTGTAGCTCCATCGGGTCATGCTCCCTCTCCGTGATGTAACGCTGTGTTGGCTGTACTGGACCATAACGAGATTCTGGTTCGGCGTAAGGTATGGAGCGTTGACCAGGATAGCGGCTGCGGGGATTGAAAGGATTGCTCTGGCGGCGGACGGGTTGAGGAGGGTGTTGCCAAATGGGCGAGGTGGGTTGGGTAATGTGATCATCGTAGAAGGGACTGCGAGCTCTGCTGGGTTGCGGAGGGTAGTCGTTCGCTTGTGCGTAACTGGCTTTCCCTCGGCGATCATAGTCATGGTACGGTGGCTGAGTGAAGCCATCATCACGTGGTCGTGGGATATGCGAGCGTATGGGTACCTGAGCACTCTTCATATGCATGCGTTCGGGCTCGGAGAAGACACTCCCATCAGTGGTGGAATAGATAGACGAGGAACCCGCAAACGATGAGTCGGAATCGCTACCGTTATTGGAACCGCCGCGGAACATGGGCTCAGCAGCATATTTGTCTTGTTTCCCGTAAGGAATATTGGGCAAGCCGGTCGGCGAGATGGACTGGGAGCGTCGAGGATCGCGAGTGCGGTTGTGGGCATCACGGCTCTTCTTGGCATTAGCATTGGCGCGCTCGTTGTCGTTGTCGATGCGGATGTTGAAGATGTTGTGAGATGGTAAGACACCCTTGGGTGAGTGCGGCGAAGTGTTCACATGGGCAGCATTGACTCTGTCGCGTAGTGGAGAGTCGGAGTCGGACCACGTTCGTCCATGGGACCTCTTTTCCTTGTAGGGCTTGGAGATGCGGCCCCGGCTTCGGCTCCGGCTTCTTATTTGACTGCGGCTGGGGCGGTGGCTGCTGTGCTTGCGGCCCCTGCTTCGCGAGCGCTCAATGTAGCCATAGGATCCGTCTTCAACAGACCTGGAACCAAAGCTGCTAATAGAGTCGAAGTCACTATCAGATTCATCTCGGGGCCGGTGAACCCTTGGCCTTAACTTCTGGTGATCGAGTAGGCGAGGGTCAAGCACTTCGATGGGTTGAGCGAGATGCGGCCCTGCCATGCCTGGGTATGCTACTGGCACTTGGTGGCCCTGATGTTGTGTCATTTGTTGTGGTCGGGCGCCTTGAGGCTGGACGTGTTGCGATTGCATGTGTGGTACGTTGGGAGGTGGGGGAGGTGGTGGTATCTCTCCATGCGGTGGGCCGTATGCATGAGCTCCTGGTCCATGAGTAGGTGGAGGAGGTGGAGGCGGTATGCCTGGTACGGGACCTTGAGCGTGACTTTGCATCTGAGCTCGGCCTTGACCTTGACCTTGACCTTGACCTTGACCTTGACCCTGACCTTGACCTTGACCCTGACCCTGACCCTGGCCATATTGACCGTTCTGAGGTGCGTATTGGCCCTGTTGCTGGCCGTGAGGTTGGCCATGTTGCTGTTGCTGATCTTGGCCTTGTTGCTGTCGGTTTTGCTGCTGTTGCATGTTGCCCTGCTGAGGCTGCCCACCTCCAGGGCCTTGAGGATTGTTACCCTGACCCTGGCCATATTGACCGT
>Ga0247733_1000423_pt1 | contig 12401 bp, 1 predicted proteins | sample UWRJL043104R2_FD_180932 | JGI IMG/M metagenome (GOLD analysis project Ga0247733, IMG submission 180932) | Plant litter microbial communities from Arlington Agricultural Research Station in Wisconsin, United States - UWRJ-L043-104R-2 | ecosystem: Environmental > Terrestrial > Plant litter >...
CCTAACCCTAACCCTAACCCTAACCCTAACCCTAACCCTAACCCTAACCCTAACCCTAACCCTAACCCTAACCCTAACCCTAACCCTAACCCTAAACCCAAAAAACCCTAAAACCCTAAGCTATAGTAAGGCGAGGATAGTAGCTTATAAGAGGTTAAGAAGGGAGGTATTAAGGAGAAAGGCGTTAAGGAGAGAGGCATTAAGGAGGGAGATATTAAGAAGAGAGGCGTTAAGAAGAGAGACGTTAAGGAGGGAGATATTAAGAAGAAAGGCGTTAAGGAGGGAGATATCGAGAGGCGTATATATTATAGATAGTAGAGATAGTAATATAGAAGTCCTTCTCTACTACTATTAACGAGTAGAGGCCGTTAATAAGTAGAGGCCGTTAATAAGTAAGATATAATTACGTCTTATTCTAGTAAGGTAAGTATAGCGGCTTATAAGAGGTTAAAGAGAAAGATATTAATCTTATTAAGGGCGGGAATAGGTATATATATTATAGGTAGTAGAGATAGTAGTATTAAAGTTAAGATTAAAGCTAGGGCTTCTCTACTACTATTAATAAGTAGGTATAATTTCCTTACTACTATTAATAAGTAAGATTATAACGAGCTAAGTGCTATAGGCGATAATAAGACTAAGGTTTTAGTAGTAAATATTACCTTTATTATCTACTTAAATATAGTAAACTTCTCGCTATTATTAACAAGCAAGATTATTACTCTTAGGGGAGATAGATTTTAGTAAAATTTACTCCTATTCTCTATATAGAGGGAGTATAATTTACTAAAATCTTCCCCCTCTCTTCTAAGAGGTACTAAAGTAAAAGAGAACTACTCTATTATATAGTACGTAAGTATTCTATAACGCGCTAGTCTAAATCGAGTTTCTAGTAATATAAAAGGGAAATAGTAATATATAACTCTCTTATAGAGTCTTATATAATAATTAAGTAATTAAAGTTAGTCTCTATATAGAGGGGGTAAAATTTACTAAAATCTACCCCCCCCCTATAAGATACTAAAGAGAATAAGAATTACTTAATTATACGACGCGCTAGTCTCATTACTAGAAACTTAATTAGAAGTAGTATATCGTTGAAAACCTTAATTAAGAGTAGTATATTATTAAAAATCTAAATTTAGTCTAGCGTTTCTTTATCTCTTAAGGGTATATACGCGTGTATCTACTCTATCTATATAGCGTACTATACGCTATAAAACGTAATATTAAAGTATAAATTTATTATAGAATTAAATACGCTTAACTTATAGAGAATATACGCACGATCTAAGTAATTATTTAAGCCTTTAGAGTACGCTAGGTTAGAGTAGTTAATAGATTTAATAGTCGATAGATTTTCGCTAAGTCCTACTAACCGCCTGCCTTACCCTAACCATTTTATCCCTTTACTATAAGGGGCGGGCCGCTAAGGGCAAATACTAGATAGAATACTTAAGAATTTAATAAGGAGCTATAGAGTTCCGGTCCCGGAGATCTTATATATACTATCTACTCTAAAGAAAACTTCTAGGAGTTACTTTAGAGTAGGCGGAGCTCTAAGATTTATTAACTAAGATTCTTAGGCCTAGTCTATTATAACCCCTCTCCTCTCTATAAGTATCTCTTTCTTCTCTTTTTCTTCTCTCTTTTTTTTTTTTTTATATTACGTCCCGGCTCCGCGTACCCTTATACGGAGATAGAAAGAAGAATAGAGAATATCTTTTAGATATTATCTATAGTCTATTTAGGGGTTTACTAGCTATACTATAGAGGGCTTCTACTAACGTCTTATACTAGAGAGGCTGTATTAGATATCTCTTCTCTAAAAAGAATATATATAGGTATTACTAACTTCTATTACTATTTTTATTAGTAATCTCCGTCGGTAGGCGGAGTATTTACTTAGTTTTATAGATATCTACTAAAGGTCTAATATCTTATCTAGATACTAGTTCTAATTTCTAATATTATACTCTCTATAGTATAAGTCTAGTTACTATAATTCTATACTCTTAGTTCTATTTATACTTAGTAATTTCTCTTACCTAGATTACTATAGTAGTAGTAGTATATAGTAGGAGAAATCCGTAGCGTATAAATAAACTACTAAGTATAAATAAAAAGGTCCTACCTACTTAATTTACTCTCTTTCTTCTTTATTCTTAATACGCTTCGTTAACTCTACTATTTACTTTACTACCTTCTTAAATTACCCGCGTATCTTATTAATATATTCTTATCTTCTCTATTCTATTATAACTATACTATATAATCTAGATACCTTTATTACTTCTAAGTATAAAGTCTTTTTCTCTTTTTCTAAGACTTTCTATAAGCTATTAAGATTAGCTATACGTCCGCCGTCTATCTATAGAGTTCTTAGCCCTTCCCCCCTTAAGTCGTTAAAGTCTAAAGATTATTTATCTCTAGCTATTAAGCTAGAGACTCCGTATATCTAAGATACTAATATTATTATATATTAGAGGGTTAAGTAGTTAGAGGAGGCTTTTAAACTAGTACTAATTAACTCTAGCTCTAATATTAAGGATATATCGCCTATAAGTATCTATATCTACCCTTCTTATAGAGTTTCTATTAATATATTTCTAGAGTATCTCTTATAGATCTAATTCTTCCCGTACCTTAAAGTCTACTATCTAGGTTCTTTTAGCTACTTCTAGGTATATCTCTACTTATAACGTTAATATAGTTAAGTATACTATAATAAAGCTACTAATATCTATCTATATCTACTATCTTTCTAATACGGCTTAGAAGGGGCTCTAGTCTTCTATAATATATCTAGCCTAGAAGTCTAGTAAGGCTACTATCTATAAACCTTACGCTATTACTAAGCGTCTCTACTAATATACTATAACTAGGCTTAACTAGAATACTTAGTTTACTGCCTATGGTATGCTCTATAAGCTTATTAAGTATAATTATCTTACTTAGGACTATAATATAGAGGTTCTCTAGTTAGTCTTTAATAAAGTCTAGACTACTATTAATACTAAGATTAATCTATATAAGTACTAAAGTTCTTAAGCTAAGACTATATACTCTAATAGACTAGTTTCTTCTAGTAGATTATTAAATAAGATAGATCTTATACCTATAGTTCTAGAGCTTACTAAGATATAGACCGCTTTACTTAACTAGTTTATAAGTATTCTCTTCTTTCTTTCTAGTTCTTTTACTAATCCTATATATAAGTCTAGATTATTAGTAAGATCTAGTAGCTATCCCGCTATATTATTAATATTATTAACTATCTTTAGCTTTATTTCTCTACTCGTCACTATAACGATAATATAGAGGATAGTAATATTCTTAGAAAGAAGAGAGAGATTATTAGAGAGATTATAGAGAATAACTTAGATAGTAGTAATCTTAGTAATAGCCTTAATAAGGTCTAGAAGAAGTAGATAGATTATTAGATATATTTATATTTTTATAGAGTCCTATCGTATTCCCTAGTATTTTAGTATTAGCTTTAGGGGTAAATCTAGTTATCTAGTATATAGCTATAGAGCTATCTTTATTAATAGAAGTTATATATCGCGTAATTCTAATACCCGTTCTACTCTAGTCTCTTAGGGCCTTTATAATTTCTAGGTTCTACTTATATAGAAATTTAACTTAGTTACCTAAGTTCTTAAGTTATCTTTTTATTATTTTTATTCTCCCCGTCCTCTCTCTTTATAAGAATAGGCTTATCTAAGAGGTATCTAATCTATATATTAGTATAAAGGGCGGAGGTTACTAGTTCTATATTTATTTTAAGATAATATAAGCTAACTCTCGCTATTACTCTTAGACTTTCTAACTACTTTATATAATACTTAGATATTCTCTAGATACTCTTAAATATTCTACCTCTTCCCTCTATTTCTAAGTAAATATTTTAGGGGTATACGCTAGATAGCTATTAACTCTATCTATTTAGATTCTATTCCTAGTATTCTCCCCTAAACTATCTAGAGTATCCCTTACTACGCCTACTATTCTACTAGATATTAGCTTAGGTATTCTTAGATATTAGAGTATATTTATAAAGTTCTTTATATAGCTTTAGAACTAGTTATAAATTTCTTATATTATCTTTTATATTAGTACCCGGCCGCTAATCTCTATAACTATCTATCTTTTATCTATTATTCTAGTATTCCCTCCCTTATCTAAGTTAGCTTTTCTTTCTCTCTCTTCTTCTTTCTTGTTAATCTTATATAGGGGTGTACGACTTAGAATTATATTATAGTATAATTCTAAGTTTACTATTTCTATTTTAGTAGGAAGTAGAGAAGTCTACCTATTAATCTAAAGTAATTATATCTACTATCTAAGTAACTTTCTTCTATATAGGAAGTTTATATCCTTTCTATTTTACTTTATAGCGGAGGGATTTCCCTTAACTAATCTTCTTTTACTTTTTCTAAAGAATATCTTCTACTTTAAATTCTTTATACCCGTCTATAAGGATAGCCGGTAGTTACTAGTCCTAGCGAAGTTAACTTAGTAGCGAATTCTTAGAGAATAGTCTTAATTAGTCTATATAGAATACTAGGTATACTCTTAGTAGAGTATTAAGTTCTATATTCTAGAGAAAAATTACGTAGGTAATCTTAAACTTAGTATTCTTCTAGTCTAGTTTCTTATTAGAGTGGTTATTTAATATTTAGTCTCTATACTAGAGCTATACCTTATTGCCTACTTAGAGAACTAGGGCTTCTTATCTTTTCTAGTTTATTTAGCGTTTCTATTCCTACTACGCGAGGGCTATACTTAACTAGATAAATTTAAAAGTAGATTTAAATTAGAGAACTATCTATTTAGTAGATTCTTTTACTATAGTTTTAGACTATCTTTATATCTTTATATTCTCTTCTATATTAAGGTATATTAGGTTAACGTTATAGCTATACTAAAGAAAGAAAAAGCTTACTCTAGTAGAGATAGTATTCCGGTCTTTTATTACTATTTACGTAATAAAGTAGAGTATTATCTAATTATCTTACTTCTAGTTATAAAACTAGTAGAAGATTATTTTTATAGTACTATTTATTCTCTCTATAGTACTATCTATTTCTAGGTAGAAAGTAGTAGAGAGATTCCGTTTAATCCTTAACCTCTTTATTATTTCCTTTTAGAAGTCTAATATAAACTAGGTACTATAGTCTAATATAATCCGCTTTAGTAACTAATAGTAGATAATAATCTCTTTAATAAATACCGCCGCTACTATTAGGGCTTAGATATTTAGAAAGAAAATTAGAGTTATATTCTTACTTAGTCTATAAGTTACTACTATTAGGTTTTAGTTATCTTTACTTTCTAGTAGGCCTATAATAAAGTCTATAGATATCTCCTTCTATATTCTATCTAGAATTAGAAAGAGTTTAAGTAAACCCTATTTAAGCTCTCTCTAAGATTTAGAGCGTTTATAGGTATTATAGTTCTAAATAAATATTTAAATTAATAAGAATATCCTAGGCTAAAAGAAGTTTTAGAAGAGAATTTTATAGATAATCTCTCTCTCTAGATAACCTATAATACGTAAGCTATATACTTTAGAGATAATACCTATATATAAGAGTTCTAAGTTAGATATCTATCTTCTCTCTTAATAAGTAAGGCGTCCTTTATCGTCTATTACGTATTCTAAGAGAGATATCTTAATTCTAAGTTCTAGTAGGAATTTACGTATACCGCTATAGAGTATAGTTATTATAGTTTAGTAGAAGTTATTCTTCTATATAGCTTATTTCTATTATACTCTAAAGTCTCTAAGTAGAGTTTTAGGAGCTAGTAGACCTTCTACTCTCTCTTCCCTTACTAGTCTAGTAGGAGATAATATTCATTCTATTAGTAGAGCGGATATTCTACTATAAAGTAGTAATACTTATATAGTTAGGGCTAATAATACTTTTAAATCTATAGTTTTTAGTCTATCGCGGTCTCTTCCCGCTACCTATAATAGTTAGAAATTCTAGAATCTTACCCTCTTATCTAAGTTATCTTAAGGAATATTCTATTCTCTATATAAGAGTATATCTACTCTTATATTTACTACTCTAGAGCGGTACTAGAACGTTATATTTATTATACTTAGTATATCTAACTATTAAACGTACCGTTCGCTTAGATATCTAGAAGTAATAAAGTATTCTAGATTCTTATAGTCTATTATAATAAGTATATACTCTACTACTTAGAGTTCGCTATTCTATTCTTTAATATATTTAATTACTACTAGTAGTTCCTTATTATAGATAGAGTAGTTATATTCTATTAGTAAGTTTTTTGCGGAGAAGTATATAATAGATTTAAGCTCTCTAAATAGATTACGCTAGAAGAGAGTTTTCTCTATTACTTATTCTAAGGTATCTACTTCTATAACGGTATTCGCGTTAAGGTTAAAGTACTAGAAGATTAGTTTCTTAATAAAAAGTCTTTTTAGAGTACTAAAAGCTTCTAACTACTCTAGGCCTTACGTCTATTCTATAGTTTTTCCTATTAATTATATAAATAGGGATGCGATACTAGAAAACTCTTTTATAAATTATTAGTAGAAATTAGTAAATCTAAGGAAGCTTTAAACTTCTTTTACTATTTATAGAGGTTTCTACTCTTATATAGCTTATACTTTCTCTAGATCTATACTAACTCCTCTTTCTACCTTAATAATAAATCTAAGGTACTTTATCTTTTTAACTCTAAACTTATATTTTTTAATATTAAGCTATAGTTCTATAATCTCTAGTTTTTTAATAATCGTCCGTATCTTCTTCTTATAGTCCTTCTTACTACTAAAGGTATATATTAGAACGTCGTTAATATAGATAGAGTAATAGTTATCTAAATATTCTCTAAGAATAAAGTTAATATACCTCTAGAAAGTGGCCGGGGTATTAGCGAGTCTAAATAGAGTTACTATCTATTTATAGAGGCTAAACCTTATATAGAATATAATCTTCTATTTATTACCTTCTATAATATAGATTTTATAGAAGGCTTATACTATATTAACCTTTATAAACTATTTTATCTTCCTAATACTTATAAGGGTTTCCTTAATTAGCGGAAGTAGGTATTAATTCTTCTAGAAAATTCTATTTAATATATAGTAGTCTATATAGAAATATAGTTCTTCTCTAAACTTTTAGGCGAAGAGTACCGGGGCTAATATACTAGAGTTACTTATCTAGATAAACTTATAGTCTAAATATAATATTAGTTCCTATTATAATACTAGAAGCTCTTTTCTAGATATACTATAAAGGGGACTCTAAGGAACCTTAGATTCCTTCCTATCTTTCTTTTAGAGTTTAATTACGTAGTCTACTCCTAGCCCTTAGTAGAGAGCTAGCTTATCTACTTCTTCTTTTAGAAATACTTTATATATATCTTTTAAGAAGCCTAGTAAGAGAGGGATTAGGTCTACTTTTTACTTTAGAGTAAGTACTTTCTAGATATCTAATATAGACGCTACGAAGATTCTAATTACTTTATTTCTAACTATTTTCTTAGAATAGTATATTAAGACTAAGAAAGCTAAGGCCCAGACTTCTATAAGTTTTAAAGAGAGGTTTTAATCTTCTTTACTCTAGATACGTATTCTAGAGGAGTAGATAAAGATTAACTTCTTTACTAGAGTTAGTATAACTTCTCTCTTTAATATCTATAGTAGTTCTAGGATTAAGTTATACTTATTATCTTCTTTATTTATATAGAGCTAGATTCTCTCTATATAGTTATTAATATTAATCTCTATAGTTACGGATTATTTAATAAAAGAGATTTAGCTTCTAATACTAATAACTTCTCTCCGGTCCCTAAGTTCTAGATATAATAATTTATTCTTTCTTATAAAATATTCTAAGATAAATCTAAATATTAAGTATCCTATATTAAGTATAGTAGAGGTAAATAATTCTCTATTAATAAGTATATATATAGTAATTAGACTTATATTTAACTATAATTTTTAAAAGCTATTAAAGCTTTCCTTCTTTTAGTATTAAATAAACTACTCTTTTTCCCCCTAGCCGCGACTTTAGCTAGAAGACTCTAGTTTTCCGAACTAGAGTTATCTATAGAGATACCTTCTTTTTAGCTATTACTTTCTACTTCTTCTATTACCCTAGATTAGGCCTATACTAGAGATTCTACTAGAAGAAGATTATACTTTCCTTAGAAGTAGCTAATCTTACTATAATAGATATATTACCTACTATTTCTCTATTTAATACGTTCCTCCGTCGTCGCCTATAATATACGGGTTTTACTAAAGCCTTAAAGCCTATTTTCTAGTTTATTAGAGTACTTTTTATTACTTCCTATCTTACTTCTTTTCTTAGAGGGGTTTAGGAGGCTTAACCGGCTAAAATTTATATAGGCTATTAGCTTCTAATCTATTAGGTCTATATCTTACGTAAAGCGGAGTATTCTCTAGAATAAGATTTCTTATTTCTTCTAATAAAGGTTCTTATCTATCTATACTACCCTTGCTATTACTTACTAGATTATAGTATCCTAGAGTATCTCTACTACTACTATCTAATTCTATAGGTCTAAGTAAATAGTATTCTAATAATAGCTCTTTAGGTATATATTATTCTCTTCCTCTCTTATATTAAACGCTACTTAGAGAAATTCCGCGTTAAACTTATATAGAGAATTCTTATCCTATTAATAAATTATCTATAGTCTATTCTATACTCTTTCTTCTTTTAGTAGATCTAAAAATTACGTATCTAGAAATTCCTAGAACGCTTTAATTTTATCTTCTAAATATTAGTTTATCTATAATAAGGCGATGTTTACCGCGGAGTTCTTTAGTTAGTTAAATATATATTTTATTAGTAAACTAAGAGTATTAAAATCTTCTTAGAGTTTAGTCCTTATTTAGACGTAGAAGCGGCGGTAGTCTAAGTAATTTTCTTTAAATTATTCTAAATTAAGAAACTTTAATTTTCTTAGATCTTAGTATATTTAGAGGTTCTTTATAGGACCTCGTTCGTTTATTTCCTAATTTAATACTTAGAGTTAGAGGGCCCTTACTTAGTATATTAACTACTATAATAGTTCTAATATAGCCTTAGTTTAGTTCGGAGTTAGTATTAGGCCGTAGTAAAAGCTAGAACTAGTTTATAGGGTATTTAATCGGTTTAAGACTACTAGAAGTTTTTCTTTAATATTATTATATATAAGCTCTTTATTCTAGAGGGATTTTTAGAGAAGTATCTCTATATTAATATTATTAAGTCCTTAGGAACCTAACTTCCTAGCTTAAGTAATAAGCTCCTCTAAGTAAAGGGGATTTAGGTTTATAGCTCTAGCGTAGTTAAGTCCTACTCTAGATATAGAGTAATAGGAAGGTCTTCCTTTAAAGGCCTTTCTTAGAGAACTTAGCTTAATCCATTAACGTAGCTAAGAGAGAAGTATTAATTAAATTCTATATAAGGGGCGGGCCGCTAAGAGTAAATACTAGATAGAATACTTAAGAATTTAATAAGGAGCTATAGAGTTCCGGTCCCGAAGATCTTATATATACTACCTACTCTAAAGAGAACTTCTAGAAGTTACTTCGGAGTGGGCGGAGCTCTAAGATTTACTAAGATAGATTCTTAGGCCTAGCCTATTATAGTAAGATAGTAGTTCGAAATTAAGAAGCGAGATAATAGTGCGATATTACTATTAATATTATCTTACTAAGCTATATACGTGATAATATTATAAAGTAAGATAGTAGTATAATATTACTCTTTATATTATCTTACTAAGTAATATACGTACTAATTATTTAATAATATTAATATAATATTATTTATTCTATATATCTTAGGATTATATAACGTACTTAGCGGTTTGGTAGCCTATATTACTACTAAGTATCTATGGTATATAGGAATCCACGAAGTACCTCTATAGAGCTTCGTATTTAATCTAAGTTACTTTCTTAGTACTAGACTTCGTAAGAACCCTTTTATAATTCTCTATAAGACTATTAAGTACCTAAGAACTAACTCTAGTCCTTCGTACGTCTATAGCCAATCGGAAAGTCCCTAGAATATATTAAGACTAGTTATAGATTAAGGATCTTAATAGCTATATACGCCTTTACTAACCACTTCTTTATTACCTTATGGCTAATCTTCGCCTATAATACTATAGCTAATCTTTACTTATAATATAGAAGTCTAGTACTTTAGTCTTCGAGCTTAGCGGCCTATTATAAGACGAGGTCCCCTGTGCTATAAGACTAATCTTAACATTATCTTCCATCTCGTTTTTATCTGACCGGTACCTGACAAGGTTGTAGAGATAGGAATAGAGTGATTTACTAGAGCGTTAAGAGAGGTCGATATGACGATTTATCTATACAGGCTTTTTGGAGTTGGCGAGATTATAAGACCTACAAAGGCAAGCTACGGTTGACAGATAATACCGAGATATGGATCGTGCGAATGAAATACTCCTCACGGGAATGGGTCATATTCTCCTAATCCCTGACACACTCCATCTACCTCGACACCATCAACGTGCTGCGATACTACGCCGTAGGCACCAAAGCGGATGAGATCACCCCCATTCGGATCACTGGCAATCATCGGTTTCCATCCCATCGTCTTCTGCGGGCCATTATACGGGTCCTTAAGGAAAGCGAGGACATGGTCCTGCATTGACCGGCTGACGTCAATCTCGAACTGCGTAGTGTTTGCAACATGGTCAAGAAGGTGATATGTCCCGAAGAAGATCGGTATGTCGCTGGCGTGGTATGCTCCGAGCCACGGGTAGTAGTTTAGATTGGGAAACGTGCCAGCGTGCTGGAAACGGAAGACGGGCACGTCCGAACCCATCCGGTTTCGATACACAGTTGAGTTGAATGCCGGACATACAAAACTTTTGACGTCTAAGGCGGTGATGATCGACTGATCTGGGCTAGTGGTGATGTTTGGTTGCCAGAACCCCGCCGACGCCTCATTAGCTGCAATCGAAAACATAACCGGCAGTCGTGCGATATTACCTGCCTCTGCTCGCTCTCTGTAGTTGGTAAACACAATGCGATCATCGGGAACCAAGGCAAATCTTAGCGCTGGCGTCTCGCCCCGATCGCCATACTGTCCGATAAAATTTATTATGTCCTTGAATGATACCCGACGCATGCATTCAAGCTGTGCTGCGCCGTCCTTGTCGCCATCGGGGTTCTCACATCCAAAGTTGCGCGCGACGAACGTGAAGTTGGAAAATGTCGAATCCTTGGGCAGTATACTCGCACCAAAAATCGTCCCTGATTGCATGTAGTGGGCTTGCGCGATTGGGTCCTCGTGGAAAGCATAGGCGTGGATATCAGTGCTGACGGCTCCAGCGGACCGGCCCATCTGTGTGATACGGCTCGGGTCGCCGCCGAAGGCGGCAATGTTATCGCGGACCCATTCAAGTGCGGCGCGCTGGTCGAGGATGCCGAGGTTCTGTTGGCCGTTTGACAGCCCGCGCGCGTAAGGGAAGCCGAAGATAGTAAGTCGATAATTGATAGTGACGACAATGTGCGACTGTGACCGCTCGACCCATGATGGTGGCATCTGCCACGGGATGTCGATACCACCTATTCCAAATCCGCCCCCAGTCATGAAGAAGAGGACAGGGAGACCGGCTTTGGGCTGCGGCGCCGTCTTTACCTGCGGGGCCCACACCGCCAAGTATAAACAGTCCTCCGAAGTGGCCGTTCCAACCAGCCCTGACGTGTCGTTCTGGTCGCCATTGGAGTTAGGATTGTAGATCGTGTTACCCCTCGTAAAGTCCGAGCTATAATACATGGGTACGGCCGACACAAACTGTGGGCACGACGGCGGAAACTGGGTCGTGTTGCGATGCTCGTTCGACGGCGACAGCGTCTCCGGAGGTAACCATCGGCGCGACAGCACTGGCGGTTTTGCGAACGGAATGGCTCGAAATTGGCGGGTGTTTGGGAACTGGGGATCGATGAGCCCAGTGAAGGTGCCCGTGGCGGTTCGGACCGTGAGTGGGTCGGGCTTTGGTAGCTTAGCCTCTTGACCAACGACGGTGTCGGCCGCCAACGTGAGGAGGGATAAGATGGTGAGCTTCATGTTCGCCGTGCTTCAGTTACAATGCAAAGTCTGTGGATAATCGAGTCTCTTTATCTATCAGACAGGCCCCCTATTGCATTATCAGCCCTCAGCTCCTGCCCTATCGAGCGTAGTTTGGCTCAATTACATATATGACCTCATGCCGTAGTCGATTTCTGGAAGGTCACGTGCGAATTCAGGATGCGACGCGCTACAGCAGGGTGTTTCGACCACAAGCGAACTCAGCTATTGAGCAGTCCGCAAGCAACCACCAACCCTCACGCTCCCCCCTAACCGTCTTACGCCTTC
>Ga0247733_1000424_pt1 | contig 12342 bp, 10 predicted proteins | sample UWRJL043104R2_FD_180932 | JGI IMG/M metagenome (GOLD analysis project Ga0247733, IMG submission 180932) | Plant litter microbial communities from Arlington Agricultural Research Station in Wisconsin, United States - UWRJ-L043-104R-2 | ecosystem: Environmental > Terrestrial > Plant litter >...
TATATTGATAAGTTTGCGACTAAAGATATTTTTGAAAACGATTTCTACATGGCATTCATTCTAAAGCCCGGAATGAATGATAACTTACAAGACTCTATTCAAGAACTTGAAGAAATTCAGCTGATTGTTTCTCAATCGCTACGTGCGTATGAATGTGAAATTCTAAAAACCTATGAGCGCAATGAACATACGTATAGTGAAGTGTATGAATTTATGGCTTATTTATATAATGGGTTTTGGGAGCATATCCCTGTTACCTCGTTGCCGATGTACCAAACGATTGCAAGCAGCACGTTACATCATGGCTACAAACTAATCGAAACGAGATTTCCCGACGGTGGCCATCAATACAGTGCGTATTTCGACCTAAAAGATTTCCCTGAGCCAACCACCCGCGGAAAATTTAATGCACTCTTAGAACTCCCGTTCCCATTTATTGTTTGCTTGTCTTTCACAGTTATTAATAGCGCAGACTCCATTCGTTTGATTAATCAAACTCTTAACAAAATGACTTCAGCCAAGGATGAAGCGATTGAACAAATGGATGATATGACCACAGGAAAAGGTGCAGTCATGTCTGGTCAAGTCTATTTTGGTGAACTACACGGTGCCGCTGTAGTGTTTGGAAAAAATGAAAAACAGGTAGAAGAACGCGGAGCAACCTTACGCACAACATTTAGCGGTTCATGTGCAACTCAATTTGTACCTGCTACGATTTCCGCCCCAGAAACATTTTTTTCATTTTTTCCAGGCAATACCAAGCGACGCCCTCGGCCTATACCTAAAACAACTCGAAACTTTTTGGGGTTGTTTGGCATGAATACCTATAGCTCAGGAAAACAATACGGAAATCCATTATTAGACGGCTCTGCGGTTCTGCCCCTCAAAACCACGGTACACGGTGTCTATCACTTCAATTTTCATTACTCATTACCTGAAATCGATTCACGCGGAGAAAAAAGGGCAGGGCATACAGTTATTCTTGGCGCAACTGGCGCAGGAAAAACCACACTACAAACGACGCTTCTATCTTTTTTAGAGCGTTATAACTGCAAACTATTTGCGATTGATAAAGATGGTTCTATGCGTGGATTTATCGAAGCGCAGGGCGGCACTTATTTTAGACTGGCAAGCGGTGAGCCTACGGGATTAAATCCTTTTCAACTACCTGATACCCCACTAAATCGAGCATTTTTATACGATTTAGTTAGTGCCTGCGGTCGTAAATCTGGCATAGACAGTACGGCTGAAGATACCAAAGATATCAAGAGAGCTGTAGATAACGTTTTTGAACTTTCCTTTGATCAACGTCGATTTGGCGTATTGCTACAAAGTATTCCAGATAGAGGAGAAGACTGCCTTGCAAGGCGTTTAGCTGACTGGTGCTATGGAGAAATAGACGGTCGTTACGCCTACGCCCTGGATAATCCTTATAACGAATTCGAATGGGAATCATTTCAACGGGTTGGGTTTGATGTTTCTGATTTTTTAGTCGCTGGTCATCCTGCCACTGAGCCAATTTTAGCTTATCTGTTTCATTTAAAAATATTAATGCAGCGTAACGGCGGCTTATTAGCAACTGTAGTTGAAGAGTTTTGGCTCCCTCTTAAATATCCGACGACAGCCAATCAGATTTTAGACGTACTCAAAACAGGCCGCCGACGCGATGAATTTATTGTTTTAGTCACGCAGTCTCCAGAGGACGCGATTCAAAGCCCACTATTACCTGCGATTCTTCAGCAAACCCCAACCAAAATTTATTTACCCAATCCTGACGCAGAATATACAACGCCAGATGGAGGAGGTTATTCACGTTTTGGGCTGACGCAAAAAGAATTTCAAAAACTCAAAACGCTTGGTTTACAAAGCAGAATGTTTCTTGTTAAGCAAGGATCACAATCGAATGTAGCCAAGCTTGATCTTAGCGGAATGGAAGAAGATATTGCTGTCCTTGCTATGTCAGCCGAAGATTTCCCAATTTTAGAAGCCGCCAAACAACAAACCAGTAACGATCCGGATGACTGGGTGCCTGCTTATAAAAAAATGCGGCGTGAATTTAAAAATCAAAGTATTAAAAAAAATAATGAAAGTATTTCTCTATGAAACTGAAACTATTTTTAAAAACCTTACCTTTTTTAGTTTTGCTCTCGACTACACATGCACAAATCCCTGTCACAGATGGAGCTAGCATCACTACGCAAATAAGAAACCAAGCTGAGAATATAAGTAAATGGATACTGCAATTTAATCAAATGAAGCAACAAATTGAGCAATACAAAATGCAATTCGACGCTATGACAGGCGCCAGGGGGATGGGAACATTATTAGATAACCCGCTTGTTAAATCAGCTCTGCCGGATGATTGGGAAAATTTAGCAGCTAGTATCAAAAGCACCGCTGAATACAAAACCGAACGCGCAAAAAACCCTGTATTTTCTGGGATGCCTAAAATCAATGAAATGTTTGATGTTATAGCTTCAAATAATGCGGTTATAAGCAGTTTGTACAAAAAATCGAATTACCGTATAAAGCAGATTCAAAACTTGATGACGCGTATTGATACAGCCAGCGACCCCGCAGCTAAACAAGATTTAGCGAATCGGCTTATCAATGAACAAAACGCGATTCAAGCAAATGAAAATCTGGTGACTTTATTAAAAGAAAAGCAGCGGCAACAACTAGAAGCCGCTAGCCAACAAGCTGCAAAGGAATATACATGCAACGAGTTCCAAAGTACGGGTTGTTAGTTATTTTTGCTATAGCACTTAATGCCTGTGGTGAAAAGGAAAAACACATGACAACATCTGATTATTTACACGATATGGATACAGCAAAAGCAATGGTACAAAAATCAAAAACAGATTATGCAAAATATCAAAATGATCCAAACGCTATAAATGCATCAGCCGCATTAGCTCAAACAATTACAGACAATAAATTACAAAAATGCTGGCATGATAAAGAAACTACTACAGCTAATACCGATCATGTTTGCCTAGATAATCTAGGTTATAAACGAGGAATTTAACAAGTATGATGGATGAAGCCGCCCCGATTACTTGGTTAATCGACCAAATCAATACTATTGTTAGTAGTGGTGCTAACTCGACAGCTAGCGCTATAACGACAACTATAACGCCATTAGTCTCGGTTTGCTATGGAATTTATATGTTATTGATCTGCCTGAACTATATGCGTGGTGCAGAAACCGAACCCGTTATAGACCTAGCATTAAGAATAGCCAGCGGGGCGGTTATTGTTGGACTAGGATTAAGCGCAGCAACATATACGAGTACTATCATTCCTATTGTTACTAATTTAGGAAGTGATTTAAGCGCTGCTGTGAGTGGCGGTACTGCTACAGCAAATACACTTGACCAGTTAGCTTTACACTACCTAGATATTTTAGATAAGGGCTATCAATCGGCTAATGCTCCTAATTTTCCTTCAAATGTAGGAACTTTATTAATTTATGCTTTAAAAGCAATTTTGGTAATAGTTGGTTTAATTCCTTTTTTAGTGAGTGCTACTTTATGTTTAATAGTTGCGAGTGTTGGTTCAATCATTATAGCTAGTATTGGCCCACTTTTTTTTGCATTTCTGCTATTTCCAGCTACACGCCAGTACTTTAACGCTTGGCTTAATACGGCTTTTAGTTATGCATTCATTCCTCTAATTGTGGCGATTATCGCCATGATTTCAGTCAGTATTTCCAAAGAAATGTTTACCAGTACATCTGGTAATTTAGACAAAGTCACTATCAAAACTGTTTTTCTCGCATCGATGGGAAACCTTACATTATTGTTTCTATTGAAACAAGTCAGCTCGATTGCATCTGCATTAAGCGCTGGAGGTATTAACGCTTCTATGCCTGGTTCTATTGGCACGCTAGCCAAAAATCTAAGATCATCCGCGCATGGATCAGCACGAGATGCCCGCGCAATCTCATCAGCTGCCTCAGCTATGAATAAGGGTGCTCGCTCAATTACATCAAAAGTAGCGAATAAAGCCAATTCGATTAGAAAAGCAGGATAGTAAAATTATGGAAGTGAGCAAAACTGCAAACAGAATACCGCAGTCTTTTATGGAAGCTGCTGCTGATTTCGAGAAGTTCAAAGTTGACGAGTTAAAACGCTCTCGTACTTTAGCGTGGCGAATCGCGGCAGTTGCTACCGCCATTTGTACGATTTCGATTATTGCTTTTTTAGTCGCTTTATTATTTCGTCGTGATCCCGAACCAACGATTCTAAAAGTAGACAACGACACGGGCGCGACAACAGTTTTGCGCTCTGTCAAAGATGATAAAGACCAGTATGATGAAGTAGTTAATAAATATTGGTTAGCACAGTATGTCCGTACTTGCGAAGGTTACGACTGGAACACTATTTCTGACCAGTTTGAAGCATGCAAATTGATGTCAGATAATGCTATTGCAAGTGAATATTCTAAACGTGTTCAAGACAAAAATTCACCGCTAAACACCTTAAAAGATAAAGGAAAAATTACTGTAAAAGTTAATTCAATTGCTTTCATTGGGGAAACGGCACAAGTTCGTTTTACGACTGAAAAGCTTAACGCGAGCGGTGAAAATACAGATAACTCTCCAGTACAAAAATGGATTGCAACAGTAGCGTACCTCTTTAAACCTGGGCGCATGACAGAACAGCAGCGCCTTATAAACCCGCTTGGATTCAAAGCAGTCAGTTATCGCGTTGACCCTGAGGCTGTCAAATGAAAAAAACTACTTTCATGATCGCCTGTTTTTTCGTGTCGGCACAGATTCAGGCCATTTCAATAGAAAATGATCGTCGTATACGTACAGAAACATATGATAAAAATCGAGTTTTTGATATCTACACAACGGTTGGACGCGCTACACTAATTCAGCTTGAAAATGATGAATCGCTAAATGTTTCCTCTTCTTCAGTATTAGGTATTGGTGACGCTGATGCCTGGAATCTAGGAGTACGCGGCAATAATATTGTTTTAAAACCTGCTCAAAAGATGCCTAAAACTAATATTGTTGTGGTTACTAATAAACGCACCTATTCATTTGAATTAAAACCTACGCCTAACAAATTACTGACTACATACATTTTACGTTTTCGTTATCCTGACAGCGAAGCAGCCAAACTAGCTGAAAAAAACGCCGCTGACATTAAACGGCTACAACTGACCAATACCGCTAAAGCCCAGCCTGCCACACTGAATACAGATTATGTCTGGCGCGGAGAAAATGAACTGCTCAAACCAACAGCAGCTTACGATGACGGTCGCTTTACCCGTCTTGTCTATGACAATACCGCCGAACTACCCACGTTCTATAAAGTATTACCTGATAATACTGAAGCTCTCATCAACAGCAATATCGATCCTCAGAAAAAAAACACCCTCGTTTTACATGAAGTTATTCATACTATTCGTGCTCGACTAGGCAATGATGTTATTGAAATAACCAATAAAAAATATACACCTGCCAAGTTTAATGAAACAGGAACTAGCGTATATGGAGCTGTTCGTGTAGAAAAGGATAAGCATGACTAATCCAGACATTAGTATTGATCATCAACATGATGGAGCATTGCCGACGTTAGATAGTTCATCCAGTCGAGTATTAGGCGAACCCCAAAGCCAAGCGAAAGCCAAAACGAACGTCGGAAAATTTATTATATTAGCCTGTGTAGTAGCTAGTTTTGTTCTTGTAATTATTGGATTAATGCTTTACCAAAAATATAAGAAAAATGCAGCGGTTACTACTGATATCGCAAAAGACGAACAGTCAGCCAAACCCGGCTATGCTAGTAAAAACAGTGCAATAAGCAGTGACAGTATTGATAGACTAAAAACTGAGATTCAAAAAAAGGCTAACGAAGAAATACAGCAGAAAAAAATTGAAGAAGCACAAAATCAAGCTATTATCGAACAGCAAAAAAGCCAATTATTACCGGCTAATGATATAGCTAAGGCACCTGATAACATAGCCCCATCTAGAACAGCTTCATCATCCCCACGTCCTCATGTGCCTAGTGCATATGAAAAATCCCTTAAAAGCGATGTTTTACTCGCCAATACAGGCGAAAAATTAAAAAGCGAAACACATGAAACAGGGCAAAATCCTGTGAATGTTTCGGCTAGCAGCCAACAAAGCATGCCAAATGTAAGTATGCAAAATAGTGATAATACTGGAGCGCAAAATACTAACATTGGTTCCTCTGATTCTACACAAAGCAATGCAACGAATGAACTTGCTGCTCGCCTTCAACCTGCGATTTTAAAACCCAGAGCGGCGGGGCGACTGCCAAATTTAAGTTTTCTACTTAAAAAAGGAACGATGATCCCCTGTACGCTTAAAACAGGAATTGATACTACTTTACCTGGCTTTGTGATTTGCTTAGTTATGTCAGACGTGTACTCAGCCGATGGAAAAGTACTACTTGTTGAACGCGGTTCTACTGTTCTTGGAGAACAACAATCAAGTCTTAAACAGGGCCAAACTCGTACCTTTGTTGTATGGACACGCATTGATACACCTAATGGGCTGTTTATTAATATTGATAGCCCCGCTAGTGATCAAATGGGCTATAGCGGTATTCCTGGATACGTCGATACCCATTTTTGGGCAAGGTTCGGAAGCGCCATTATGTTGAGCTTTATTAAGGATTTTTCGACGGCTGTTACTCAACGCGCCAACAGCAGCAATTCACAGGTGTACAACAACACGACACAAACTACCCAAGATATGAGCGCCGATGCACTGCGTAACTCAATTAATATTCCGCCAACATTAAGCGTTCTACCTGCCACACCTGTAAACGTGATGGTTGCACGTGATATTTCATTTGAGAATATTTATGCAGTTGTCCAATGAAATAAACGCTCAACGTCCTATCGCGCGTATCGATCGTTCTTTGTCGGTTCGAGAAATGATGCGTAAATATGGACTCACGACGGCCTTACAAGAAAACATTACCGAGCTAGCGATCAATAAGCCTAATGGCTATTGGGTAGAAGATGCTAACGGATGGCGCTTTACTGAAAATGAAGCCCTGACACTCAGCAACCTACAAGGGCTGGCTACTGCTATCGCTGTTTTTAATCAAAAAAATTTAAACCGTGATCATCCTATTGCATCATTAACATTACCTGATGGAGAACGTTGCCAGATTGTTTTACCGCCCGCATGCAGTGACGGCACAATTAGCATGACCATTAGAAAACCCTCATCTAGCCGATTTACACTGTCTAATTATCATGATTCAGGCCGTCTAAAACCTGCAATGACGGAACTGTCTGACCGCATTCATGCGTGGGAAAAAGAAATGCTTAAACACGCTCAGTCAGACAATTTTATCCATTTTTTTGAAATGGCTGTCGAGCATCACTTGAATATAGTTACTGTGGGAGGAACAGGCTCAGGAAAAACCACGTTCTCTAAAACATTGATTGATCTATATCCGACGCATAAACGGATTTTTACGCTTGAAGATGCACACGAACTCACGACCCCAAATCACCCTAACGCAGTTCATTTATTTTTCAGTCCAATATTATCTGCCAAATCTGTTCTAGCAAGCTGTATGCGGATGAAGCCTGATCACCTTTTTATTACCGAGCTAAGAGGTGATGAAAGTTGGGATTATTTGATGGCGCTTAAATCTGGTCATAGTGGCTCAGTTACTTCCATTCACGCGAATGACTGCCGTGGCGCACTGTATAAAATCGGTTCATACATTAAACAAAGCGAAATAGGAAAAACACTTGATTTCAATTACATCATGCAAGAAGTCATGACAACGATAGATATAGTTGTTTTTTTTGAAAAAACCTATTTAAAAGAACTGTATTACGACCCTGAAAAAAAACTAAAACTATTGCGGGGCGAATAATGAACGGTACCCAATTAAGTATTAAAAAAATACTGATAGGTATATTTACGATCATTTTAATGACCATCACAAGCATGCTAGGCATGCTGTATTGGACTTCTACGCTACTCATCAAATACACAAAACTGACCAGTTTATCACCGTCTGTATTTTTACCTTTTCAGTTTGCCAAATACGGTATCAAACATGCAAAAGCTGCTGGAGGATTGGCTACCATAGTCAGTATCGGTCTTCCTATTTTGGTTTTCGGCTGTATAGCTTATGCGTTATTTGCTCCCAGACGTCGTGCTTTACACGGTTCAGCCCGATTTGCTAACGATCAGGAATTACGCAAAAGTGGGCTATTAGAAAAAGATCAGCCAAGTGATAAATACCCCTCTATTATCGTAGGCAAAAGAGATAAACATTTTTTACTCTATCGGGGCCAGCAATTTATGTTTTTGGCAGCACCGACCCGATCAGGGAAGGGGGTAGGGGTAGTTATACCCAATCTTTTACATTACCGTGACTCAGTCGTTGTACTAGATATTAAGAGCGAAAACTACGCAATTACCGCAGGTTTTAGGACGGCATGTGGGCAAGAAATTCATAAATTTGCTCCTGACGATGAAAGTTTTCAGACAGCCTGCTGGAACCCTTTAGCCTATGTTAGGCATGACCCGCTATTTAGGGTGACTGACTTAATGGGCATTACTAATATTCTATATCCCCCCTCAGATGATGTATGGTCATCTACAGCTGAGAGTCTTTTTCTTGGCCTAGCTTTATATATTATGGATACCGCTAAACTTCGTAATAGCTTTAATATTGCGACGATTAAAAAGCTGGAAACGAATCTAAGCTGTCTAGCCAATGAAGAAACACTTCTTGAATATATCGAAGAAAGGAAAGAATTTGAACCCCTTTCTGAAGAATGCATTATGCATTTACGAAAATACGCACAAACTAGTGATAAAGTTAGAAATAGTATAAGTATTTCTTTTAATCAGCCACTCTCAATTTTTTCTGATCCGATTACTGCTCAAGCCACATCTAAAAATACATTTGACATGCGTAATGTTAGAAAAAAACGAATGAGCATTTATGTAGTTATAAAACCCTCAAACATTGGAAAGTTTGGCAAGTTTTTAAATTTGTTTTTTCAACAACTGCTCATGTTAAACATGGACAAGCAGCCACAGGAAGACCCTGCTTTAAAATACCAATGTTTACTTTTATTAGATGAATTTCCCGCAATGGGAAAAATCGCGATTATCGAAAAAGCCTCGGCTTATATGGCTAGTTATAACATGCGTTTGTTATTGGTTTTTCAGAGCAAAAGCCAGCTTAAAAATCGAATCCTTTATGATGAAAATGGTACACAAACCATGTTAGCTAATATGGCGCTACAAATAATTTTTGCACCTAAAGACGAGCATGATGCCAAAGACTATAGTGAAATGCTCGGTTATTACTCAGAAACAGGCATTACAAAATCTCGGCAACTGTCAGGCAAGACGGGGCGTAGTGAATCGCAGAATGAGCAGCGCCGAGCTGTTTTACTACCTCAAGAAATTAAGGCAATTGGCGCAGACAAGGAAATTATCAATCTTGAAAACATGCGACCAGCTTTAGTCGATAAAATTTTTTGGTATAACGAGCCTGTTTTTCAGCAACGTGCTAATTTAGCGCTGCCGCCTATACCTAGCCAACAGGAATCATCTAACACTATTGAACCAATTAAGACTTTACCTGTTTTCGAATTTAATAAAACGATTAAAGAACAAACCCTATCATCAAATGCTACTTTTGAAGTTGGTTTTTCTCCGAAACGGCAAGCTTTAGAAGTAGTCATTTCATTTATTCAAAAATCCGAAAATGAACTATTTGTCGCTGCGTACTCTTTTACAAGCAAAGAAATTGCTTTTGCGCTGGTAGAGGCAAAAACCAGAGGGGTAGATGTTCGTATTTTAGTTGATCATGAACAAAACACCGATCAAAAGGGCTATCAAGCGATAGATTACTTATCTTCACAAAATATCCCCGTTATTCGGTCATCTAACTATGCAGCAATGCATCATAAATTTATGGTAGCTGATAGCACACATTTGCAAATGGGTAGTTTCAATTACACCCATTCGGCTAATAGCAAAAATGCTGAAACAGCGATTGTATTAAATAATGTACCCATTCTCGCCAACATTTACCGAACAGAATGGCTGCGCTTATCGAGTGAACCCAAAGTTTCAATAGATGCAATTATGAAAGTTGATCGCGGACTCGAAGTTTTAAAAGAACTAGGAATCTAGAAGATGAATACAAACACTCAACCCAAAGCACGTTTTGCTGACACTCCTCATGTTTCTCCCTCAAACACTCAAAGTGAACGGTTAGAGCATCTGGCTGAAAAACAGCTAGGTGATCAGCAACATAATCCAGTCATTACCCCCGAAGATACGTATAGCGAAATATTGGCTAAAGAACATCAAAATTTCCAACCTAAATATGAACTATCAGTTAACCGCTCTGGAAAAGAACTAGGGATAGATGAGTTTATTATGCCTCGGCGCATATCACAAACCTATACCGAACAAAATGGAAAATTTTATTCAAAAGATAAAAACATTGTCATGTTTGAAGACAAGGGCCAAAAACTAGCTACATCAACTACTGACAAAACCACCATTGCTGATATGATTGTATTAGCAAAAGCAAAACAATGGGATAACCTAAAACTAACAGGCTCCAATGATTTTCGCCGCGAAGCATGGCTACAAGCAGAGTCACAAGGGATTAAAACCCAAGGTTACACACCCAAAGAAGCAGACTTAGCAGCATTGGAAACATTGCGGCAAGAACGGGCAACCAATACGATTACGCCTCAGCCTCAACAATATAAATCGTCGCAAAAATCAATTGATTTTGCCACCAATGAAGTGAATAAAAATCAAGCTGAAATTCATACCAATGCTGAAAGTGCTATCACCAGCAATATCGAAACGCTACGAGCTATGCCTAATATGAAACACCGCTCAGTTGAAGAAATTTCGCAACTAGCCTACTGGCGCGGTGTTGTCGCTGAAAACACGAAACTCCAGCCTGAGCCTCAGAAATTAGACGCATTAGCCCGTTTTGATAAACAAGCCAACGACCCCCAATTTTTAAAGCGTTTGAATCAGGCAACAAAAGCCGAAATTGATGATAAAACAATTGATCGTGTACAAGAACGCAAAACCTATGAGCATACGCTTTAATGGCTATCTTTGATCCTGTTGATGACTGGTTTAGTTCTGCCTTCAGCAAAAAATCTAAACCGTCTAAAAAGAGTAGAAGGGCATCGGCCTCTGGCGGCGGCGGCGTGAAGTTTTCAAAATACGCGAAAGAAAAAAATATTATTAGTGTAATTCGCCGCGCCCCTGAAGTCATGGTCAAAATAACGGGTAACAGCACTGGCCTAAAAACACTCAAAAACCACTTGGACTACATTAGTCGAAACGGTCAGCTTGAACTCACGACTGAAAATGGTGAGAGTTTACAGGGAAAAGGAGCTATCAAAGATTTACGTGATCAATTCAAAGCGGCGCAGATACCTAATGAGAGCCAACGCCGTGAATTTTTACATGTTATGTTCTCAATGCCAGCGGGTACACCTAAAAACGAATTACGCGAATCGGTTTTACAGTTTTGTGCCGAAGAATTTTCAACCCGACATTATGTTGCTGCCTTACACGATGATAAAGATCATACACACGTACATGTATGCGTTAGCACCCGCGCTATTGATTTTCCTGAAGCCCCACGATTAAACCCAAGAAAAGCTGACTTATTTCGCTGGCGGCAAGGATTTGCTGACAAGTTACGAGAAAATGGAATAGAAGCGGCTGCCAGTAAACGAAGTCACCGATTTAATTACCGTAAGCCTGAAAATTTTGTTTCAAGACAAATTCTCACGCACAATAAAGCGCTTGGAGAAAATCAAACACCTAGAAAATCTACAATCTTTGAAGCACAAAAAAAACAGCTTTTACATTCACTCCAAGCAGGTAAGCGTCCTATTAATCCATTAGAAAATGAGATTAAAATAAGTCAAAAAAATACGTATCAAAAATGGAATAAGGTTTTAGATAATTTAAATCAGGCAGGCAAAGAAGAATTAGCCAACTCGTTAGCTGATCTTATTAAAAATGGGAAAAATATCCCGAAATCTTTTCTACAGGAACTATATGATAGGGCAGAGCATAAGATTAAAGAGCAAGAGCAAAGCTTATAATTTATCAATAATTTTTTTGTCCGCCAGCCCTTCATGCTCTTAACGGGGTTTGAAGCCCACTGGAACGGAAACGTACGCTAAGAAATAAGTGTGTAATATATAATTTAATAGACACTAAATTCGAGTACCTAAATAGCGTCTATTAAATAGAAATTTCAAATTAGTAGACAATTTTTGTCCACTAATCGACTTTGTAGACGCATAGAA
>Ga0247733_1000425_pt1 | contig 12278 bp, 7 predicted proteins | sample UWRJL043104R2_FD_180932 | JGI IMG/M metagenome (GOLD analysis project Ga0247733, IMG submission 180932) | Plant litter microbial communities from Arlington Agricultural Research Station in Wisconsin, United States - UWRJ-L043-104R-2 | ecosystem: Environmental > Terrestrial > Plant litter >...
TCACCCCGCTGTGCAACGAGACTCCGATCACACGTCCGCGCCGTGCTCCACGTCGGCGCCCGCTCCGATGATCGGGATCGTCGTGGTCACGGTCGGCACCGAGGCGGACAGCAGCGTGCCGTCCTCCCGTCGCACGTCGGCGAACTGCTTGAGCGACGGCCGGCCGGCGATGACCGGACCCTGACCAGTGAGCGGCACGACGACCTCTTCGCCCGGGCCGAGGGCATAGGCGGCACCGCGCACGCTGAACACGAGCGGCTCACCCTCACCGGCCACCACCTTCAGCGAGTCGCGCGTCAGGGTGACGCGCAGCGGTGTGCCGTGCCAGTGCAGCGTGTACGACAGCTCCGGCCAGTCGGAGGGCAGCCGCGGGTCGAACGACAGCTCGCCGAAGTGATCGCGCATTCCGCCGAAGCCGCATACCAGCGCGGTCCACACGCCACCCGCCGAGGCCACGTGCACGCCGTCGGAGGCGTTGTGATGCAGATCACCGAGGTCGACGAAGATCGACTCGCGGAAGTACTCCAGGGCGAGATCCTGGTACCCGACCTCGGCGGCCAGAATCGCCTGCACCACGGCCGACAGCGTCGAGTCGCCAGTGGTCAGCGGGTCGTAGTACTCGAAGTCTGCGAGCTTGTCCTCGTCTGAGAAGTGGTTGCCCTGCAGGAACAGCGCGAGCACGACATCGGCCTGCTTCAGCACCTGGTAGCGGTAGATCACCAGGGGGTGGAAGTGCAGCAGCAGCGGGCGCTGGTCGGCCGGCGTGTGCTCGAGATCCCACACTTCGCGTTCGAGGAACACCGCATCCTGCGGGTGGATGCCGAGGGCCGGGCTGAACGGGATGTGCATCGCCTCCGCGGCACGGTCCCATGCCTCGGCCTCGGAGGGGTCGAGCCGCAGCCGGTCCGCCATCAGGCGGTACGCCTCAGGCTCGTCCTCGGCCATCTCGCGGACGGTGCGGGCGGCGAAGCGCAGGTTGAATCGCGCCATGACGTTCGTGAACAGGTTGTCGTTCACGACCGTCGTGTACTCATCGGGTCCGGTCACACCGTGGATGTGGAAGGACTCTTCGCCGTCGCTGTCGTTCGTGCGCCAGAAGCCGAGAGTCGCCCACAGACGGGCGGTCTCGACCGCGATGTCCACGCCCTCGCGGTGGAGGAACTCGACATCGCCCGTGGCGCGGATGTACTTCGCGAGCGCGAAGCTCACGTCCGCGTTGATGTGGTACTGCGCGGTACCCGCCGCGTAGTACGCGGAGGCCTCTTCTCCGTTGATCGTGCGCCACGGGAAGAGCACGCCGTGCTCGTTGAGCTGATGCGCGCGGCGTCGGGCGGCCGGAAGCATGAGGTACCGCATCCGGATCGCGTTTCTCGCCCACAGCGGCGTCGTGTACGCGAGGAACGGCAGGACGTAGATCTCGGTGTCCCAGAAGTAGTGCCCGCTGTATCCGGAGCCCGTGACGCCCTTGGCCGGAACACCCTGGCCGTCGGCGCGGGCCGCGGCCTGCGCCAGCTGGAACAGGCACCAGCGGGTGGCCTGCTGCAGGTCGTCGTGCCCCCCGATGCACACGTCGGAGCGCTCCCAGAACCCGTCGAGCCACACACGCTGGCGCTCGTACTGGCGCTCGACGCCCTCGATCTCGACGCGATCGAGCGTGCGACGGCAGCGGTCGACGAGCTCGCGCGCCGGCACCCCGCGGGAGGTGTGATAGCTCACGAGCTTGGTCACCCGGATGGGCACACCGGCCTTGGCCTGCACGCGGAACACGTTCTTGGCGATGTCGGGCTCGACGAGCGTGCGGGCGTTGTACTCGTTCTCGGTCTCGATGATGTGGTCGGCGACCACAGCGAGGGTCATGCCGGATTCGGTCACGCGGTATGACAGTGCGGAACGGCCGCCGTCCTGCCAGTACTCCTCAGGCTGCAGCACCCGCTCCTGGATGCGCTCGGCCTTGCGCGGGTCGAAACCGGCCTTCTTGGTCGCGCTCGGCGTGCCGCCGTAGACGTTCTCGCCGTCCTGGCGGTTCAGCACCTGGCAGTTGATCGTGACAGGGGCATCCGCGTTGAGGACCGTGACCTCGAGGCGGAGGATCGCGAGGTGCTTCTCTTCGAACGAGACCAGCCGGTCGTCTTCGATGAGCACCTCCTTGCCGGACGGAGTGGTCCACCGCACACGTCGGCGCAGGACCCCGGCGCGCATGTCGAGCACGCGCTCGTACTCGCGGACGTCGGCGACATCCAGCGACAGCGGCTCGTCGTCGACGTAGACGCGCATGATCTTGGCGTCCGGGGAGTTGATGATCGTCTGCCCGACCTCCGCGAAGCCGTAGGCCTGCTCGGCATGACGGATCGGGAAGGTCTCGTGGAACCCGTTGATGAACGTGCCGTGCTCCTGCGCGAACCGACCTTCGATGTGGTTGCCGCGCAGGCCCAGGTACCCGTTGCCGACCGAGAAGAGCGTCTCGGTCACGCCCACGTCATCTATCGAGAAGGTGTTCTCGACGAGACTCCACGGGTCGACGGGGAACCGGTCGCGATCCATCATGCAGGCTTCTCCTCGGGGTCGGAACCGTGGGCGTCGGGGCGGGGTGAGGGGTGGGTGACGAGTTCTGCGAGGTCTTCCACGACGAGGTGGGCTCCGGCGTTGCGCAGCTCGTCCGGGCCGGTACCTCGATCGACGCCGATCACGAGCGCGAAGCCTCCGGCAGCGGCCGATTGCACCCCGCTGATGGCGTCCTCGACCGCGACGCTGCGGGCAGGGTCGACCCCCAGCATCCGCGCGCCCTCGACGAAGACGTCCGGCGCGGGCTTGGAAGCGAGGTGGTCGCGCTCGGCGATCACGCCGTCCATGACGACGGTGAAGCGCTCGCGAAGGCCCGCGGACCGCAGCACCTCCTCCGCGTTCTTCGAACTGGACACGACCGCGGTGGGGATGCCGGCAGCCTCGAGCTCGTCGAGCAGGGCGACCGATCCGGGGTACGCGACGATGCCCTCGCCTCGCAGCACGCGGGAGAACACCTCGTTCTTGCGGTTGCCGATGCCGCAGACCGTGTCCGCCGACGGGTCATCGGACGGATCGCCCCACGGCACCTCGACGTCGCGGCTGCGCAGCAGGCTCGCCACCCCGTCGTAGCGCTTCTTGCCGTCGAGGTAGTCGAAGTAGTCCCGCTCGGAGTACGGCGGCTGGATGTCCCACGCCGCGAAGAGCTCCTCGAACATCTTCTGCCACGCGTGCATGTGCACTTCGGCGGTAGGTGTCAGCACGCCGTCCAGATCGAACAGGACGGCGTCGTATGAAGTCAAGTCAGGCAGGGAGTCGTGAGCCACGCAGGAACCTCCGGGCGAGGGCGAATATGAGGGCTGGGCGCCTCTTCGTGCCGTCATGCAAGCGTAGTGGGGCGGGGTCCGGCGCGGTAACCGGTGAGCGCGCGAAGCGGTTCAGAGTCCGGCCGCCTGAAGGGTCTGTCGGGCGATCTCGAGCTCCTCGTTCGTCGGGACCACCAGCACGGTCACGCGGGACTGATCGGTGGAGATGACGCGGATGCCGCGGCCCGGGCCTTCGTTGCGCACGGGGTCGACCTCGACCCCGGCGAAGCGCAGCGTCTCGAGCGCCGCAGCGCGCACGCCCGGCGTGTTCTCGCCGACGCCGGCGGTGAAGGAGATCACGTCGACGCCGCCGAGCTGGGCGAGGTAGGCGCCCGCGTATGCGCGGAGCCGGTGGACGTACACCTCGAACGCGAGCATCGCATCGTCATCTCCGCGCTGGATGGCCGCGCGGATGTCGCGGTAATCGGAGGATCCGGCGAGTCCGAGCAGTCCGCTGCGCTTGTTCAGTAGGTCGTCGAGGTCGTCGATCGACAGGTTCGCGCGCCGGGCCAGATGGAACAGCACGGCCGGGTCGATGTCACCCGAGCGGGTACCCATCACCAGCCCCTCGAGCGGCGTGAGCCCCATCGACGTCTCGACCGAGCGGCCGCCGTCGATCGCGGTGACCGACGCGCCGTTGCCGAGGTGGAACACGATCTGCCGCAGTTCACCGAGCGGTCTGCCGAGATAGGCCGCGGCGGCCTCGCTCACGAACTTGTGGGACGTGCCGTGGAAGCCGTACCGCCGGATGCGATGGGATGCCGCGAGCTCTGCGTCGATCGCGTAGGTATAGGCCGCCCGCGGCAGGGTCTGGTGGAACGCCGTGTCGAAGACCGCGACGTGGGGCACGTCGGGGAACGCCTTCTTCGCGGCGGCGATCCCGGCGAGGTTCGCCGGGTTGTGCAGCGGGGCGAGCACCGAGAGCTCGTCGATGTTGATCTCGACGAGCGGGGTGATGACCGTGGGCTCGAAGAAGCGCGCACCTCCGTGGACCACGCGATGCCCCACCGCGGTCGGCGGGTTCTCGCTGAGCGACGGGCCGTTCGCCTCGAACGCATCCAGCATGACCCCGAAGCCGGCGGTGTGGTCGGCGATCGGGAGTTCGCGGTCGTAAGTCGCGTCGAGCATCGTCGGCGCCGGCCCGTCGGTGCGCGGCGAGAAGACCGTGTGCGTGGAACGGCCGATGACTTCGCCGATGCGCTCGACCAGTCCGGACGCAAGGACCGTCTCGGCATCCATGTCGATCAGCTGGTACTTGAACGACGAGGATCCGCTGTTGACGACCAGGACGACGCTCACGCCGAAACCTCGCTCTGGGCAGCCGGCGAGACTTCGCCCTGAGCCTGGATCGCGGTGATGGCGATCGTGTTCACGATGTCGTCGACCAGCGCGCCTCGCGACAGGTCGTTGATCGGCTTGTTCAGACCCTGCAGCACCGGGCCGATCGCGACCGCGCCGGCCGAGCGCTGCACGGCCTTGTAGGTGTTGTTGCCGGTGTTGAGGTCGGGGAAGATGAACACCGTCGCGCGGCCGGCGACCTCCGAACCGGGCATCTTCGCGGCCGCGACGGCGATGTCTGCCGCGGCGTCGTACTGGATCGGCCCCTCGACGAGCAGCTCCGGCGCGCGTTCGCGTACGAGTGCGGTCGCCGCGCGGACCTTCTCGACCTCAGCGCCCGAACCGGACTCCCCCGTGGAGTAGGACAGCATCGCGATGCGCGGGTCGATGCCGAACTGAGTGGCCGTCGCCGCGGACGAGACCGCGATGTCGGCCAGCTGTTCCGACGTCGGGTCGGGGATCACGGCGCAGTCCCCGTAGACCAGCACGCGATCGGCGAGGGCCATCAGGAACACCGACGAGACGACCGACACCCCGGGCTTGGTCTTGATGATCTCGAACGCCGGCCGGATCGTGTGCGCGGTCGTGTGCACCGCTCCGGAGACCATGCCGTCGGCGAGTCCCAGGTGAACCATCAGCGTGCCGAAGTAGGACACGTCGGTCACCGTGTCGGCGGCTTGCGCGTACGTGACGCCCTTGTGCGCGCGCAGGCGCTCATACTCCTGGGCGAATCTGGCGACGTGGACGGGATCGAACGGCGAGAGCACCTCGGCCCGCTGGATGTCGATCCCCAGCTCGATCGCCCGCGCGCGCACCTCGAAGGGCTCGCCGAGGATCACCAGGTCGGCGATGCCGCGCTTGAGGACCGTGCCGGCGGCGCGCAGCACGCGGTCATCGTCACCCTCGGGCAGCACGATCTTCTTGCGAATCGCGCGGGCACGCTCGATGAGCTGGAACTCGAACATGAGCGGCGTCACGACGGTCGCACGAGCCACGCCGAAGGCGCGAAGGAGCTCGTCGGTGTCGACGTTCGTCTCGAAGAGGGAGAGCGCGGTGTCGTACCGGCGCTGCGAATCCGCCGCCAGTCGTCCGCGCGTGCTCATGATGCGCACGGCCGTCTCATACGTGCCCAGGTCGGTCGTGATGATCGGCACGTTGGAGCCGAGTCCTTCGAGCAGGCGCATGACCGGCTCGGGCAGCTCGAAGCCGCCGTTCAGGACGATTCCCGAGATGGATGGGAAGGTGCCCGACGCGTTCGCGAGCAGGGTCGCCAGCAGCACCTCCGACCGGTCGGCGGGGATCACCACGACGGAGCCTTCGAGCAGCCGAGGCAGCACGTTCACCATCGACATGCCCGCGACGACCACCCCGAGGGCCTCGCGGGTGAGACGGTCGGGATCACCCGCCAGCAACGCGCCGTTCACTGAGCGCATGATGCCGCGGATGGACGGCGCCACCAGGTATCGGTCCTCGGGAATCGCCCAGACCGGCACCTTCTCGTGCGTCGCGCCGAGCGAGGCCGCGAGCGACCGCTCGATCGCCGCGATCGCGTCGGATGCACTGTCGGGATCGGCGCGGTTCGCCACGACCGCGAAGAGCTCCGCTCGCCCGTGCGCCAGCTCGGCGAGCGCGAGGTCGGCGATCTGGCCCATCTCGGCTGCGGTGCGCGGCAGGGAGGAGCCGAGCAGCTCGGGCTGGGTCTCGTCCTGTGTGGACCGACCGCCGAGCACGAGCAGAACCGGTGCACCGAGGTTCGCCGCGATACGCGCGTTGTAGGCGAGCTCGGCCGGGCTCCCGACGTCGGTGTAGTCGCTGCCGACCACGACGACGGCGTCGCACTGGGCCTCGACGGCCTTGAAGCGCTCGACGATCGCCCCGAGCGCAGCTTCCGGGTCGCTTCTCACGTCGTCATACGTCACGCCGATGCACTCGTCGTAGTCGAGGTCGACGCCGTCGTGCGCGAGAAGCATCTCGAGGACGTAGTCGCGCTCCAGAGTTGAGCGGGCGATCGCGCGGAAGACGCCGACCCGGGGGGTCGCGTGGCTGAGTGCGTCCAGCACCCCCAGCGCAACGGTCGATTTGCCCGAGTGGCCCTCTGCCGAAGTGATGAAAATGCTCTGCGCCACGCGGGCAAGCCTACGGGCCCGTTCACGCGGTCGACAGTCGCGCCCCGGATGCCGCGACGAGTCGGCGTTAGGCTCCGAGTCATGACCGGCGCGGCATCCCCCTCATCCACACCCGGAGTCGACGTGCCCGATCACCGCGGGCGCACCGGTCTCGATCGCACCGGTCTCGGCCTGACCGGCAACCCGGATGTGCGCGTGATCGATGTCGAGCTGCTCGCGGCGGGCTGGCACGTGCTGCGCCGCACGACGATCGAGTACCGGGGCGCCGACGGCGTCTGGTCGCGTCAGCAGCGCGAGACGTACGATCGCGGCAACGGAGCGACCGTGCTGCTGTACAACCGGGAACTGCGCACCGTCCTGCTGACGCGGCAGTTCCGCTACCCGGTCTACGTCAACGGCCACCCGGACGGGATGCTCATCGAGACAGCGGCCGGGCTGCTCGACGACGACGATCCGGCGACAGCGATCCGGCGGGAGGCTTCCGAGGAGACCGGCGTGCAGATCGGCGAGCTCGAGCACGTCTACGACGTCTACATGAGTCCCGGCTCGGTGACCGAACGCATCCACTTCTTCGCGGCGCCCTACGACGCCGCTTCGCGCACCGGGGCAGGAGGAGGACTCGCGCACGAAGGCGAGGACATCGACGTCCTCGAGGTCGATTTCGACGAGTCGCTCGCGATGATCCGCGACGGTCGCATCCAGGATGCGAAGGCGATCATGCTGCTGCACTGGGCCGCGATCGACGGGCCTTTCGCCCGCTGACGCCGGCGTCCGGGAAAATTAAGACTCTCCGCGAACCCGGCAGAGCCTGGTTACCCTTGCTACGTTTCCGTCCTGGGGGAGTTGGCCTGGATGCCGCCTCGCGGAGAGCTGAGACAAGTCTAACCCGATCGCAGACCCGCTCTTCGGCGAGCGGATGGCGCGCACACCATCGGCATGCCGGTCGGCCGCCCGGAAGGGCACAGGCGACAGTCGTGTCGGCTGCTCGTCGCGCGATGGACAGCGATCTCCCAGACCCGCCGCGCGCACGTGAGGGTTACGATCGACAGGTGGGCGAAGACGCCCGCAGACGCCAATCCATGGGGGGTTGCTTTTGGCTGAGACGGCGATGACGCAGACCGCGAGCGGTGCGACCGGAGAGCTCACCGCCGAGGGTTTCGCCCGCGTCACCGACGGCATCCTCGCCTCGGTCGGACGAGTGATCGACGGCAAGCCCGAGGCCGTGCGCAGCGCGCTGGTGTGCCTGCTGGCCGAAGGTCATCTGCTGATCGAAGACGTCCCGGGCGTCGGCAAGACCATGCTGGCGCGCGCGATGGCGGCATCCGTCGACGCGACCGTGCGCCGCATCCAGTTCACGCCCGACCTGCTGCCCGGAGACGTGACCGGTGTGAGCGTGTTCAATCCGGTGGACCGGGAGTTCGAGTTCAAGCCCGGAGCGATCTTCGCGCACATCGTGATCGCGGACGAGATCAACCGCTCCTCTCCCAAAACCCAATCCGCCCTGCTCGAGGCGATGGAAGAGGGTCAGGTCACCGTCGACGGCCGCACGCACATGCTGCCCGAGCCGTTCCTCGTCGTCGCGACGCAGAACCCGCTCGAGATGGAGGGCACCTATGCCCTTCCGGAAGCCCAGCGCGACCGCTTCATGATGCGGATCTCGATGGGCTACCCCGATCCGCGCAGCGAAGCCCTGATGCTCCGGCAGCGCGACACCCTCAACCCGCTGGACGCGATCTCGCCGGTAGCCACGTCGGCGAAGATCTCGCAGCTGGTCGCATGGGCCCGCGCCGTGCACGTCGCCCCGACGATCGAGGACTATGCCGTCGCACTCGCGGGCGCGACCCGAACCCACTCCGACCTGCGCCTGGGGGCGAGCCCTCGCGCGACGCTGCAGCTGGTGCGCGCCGCGAAGGTCTGGGCGGCGCTCGACGGCCGGGGCTTCGTGATCCCCGACGACATCACCGCCCTGCTCATCCCGGTGTTCTCGCACCGGCTGATCCCCACGCGGTCGGCCGGCGGGGCACGCGCCCGCACCACCGCCGACGCGATCGCGTCGATCCTGGAACGCATCGCCGCGAGCGTGCGCGTTCCCATCGCCGCGCGCCAGTGAGACCCCGATGAGACGCCTCTGGCCGCTGACCGCCCGTGGGACGGGCGCAGTCGCGCTGGCCGTGGCGTGCTTCGTCATCGCGAACGAGGTCGGGATCGTCGAGCTGATGTACTTCGGCATCCTCCTGGTCGCCGTCCTGGCCGCGAGCGTCGCGTCGCTCTACCTGACGCGGCGATCCGACACCGTGATCCGATCGCTGTCGCCCGACGTCGCGACGGTCGGACGCGAATCGCTCGTCACCGTGCGGGTCGGCGTGCGCACTGCGCTGCCCACCGCTCCCGGCACCTGGCGAGACACGTTGCCGAAAGGCCTCTCGGCGCGGGCACAGGGGGTCTTTCCCGCGCTCGGCTCGGGGCTGCGCGGCGCGGAGCGCGTCGTGCAGCTCTCGTACACGGTCGAGGGCGTGCGGCGCGGCATCCACCCCATCGGCCCGCTGCAGGTGACCTCGACGGACCCGTTCGGTCTCGCGCGACGCACGACGGTGTTCGGCGAGCGCACGCCGGTGACGGTCGCCCCGGCGGTCATCGACCTGCCGGCACTCAACAACTTCGCCGGCGAGGCCGGTGGCACGCTGCACACCACGAACAACCAGCTCGGCCAGGGCGCCGACAACCTGATCGCCCGTCCCTACGTGTCGGGCGACTCGATGCGCCGCATCCACTGGCGGGCGACCGCTCACCGCGACGAGCTGATGGTGCGCCAGGAGGAGCAGGAGTCCACGCCCGAGGCGACGGTCGTGATGGACCGGGGCGTGCTGCGGTTCTCGCCCGAGGCGATGCAGGCGCCCGGCGCAGATCCGGGATTCGAGGCAGCCGTCTCGGCGTGCGTGTCGGTGGTGAGCCGCCTGGTGCACGACGGCTACGCGGTCGAGGTGATCGACTCCGACGGAACCGTGCTGGCGGAGCGCATCGACGGCGGCGACATGACCGAGGTCGAAGGCCTCGTCAATCAGTTCGCCAGCCTCACCGCCCGTCGCGACGACCACCTCGGCAAGCTGGTGCGTGTCTTCGCCGGCGTGATGACGGGGCCTATCGTGCTCATCGTCGGTCGGTTCGACCCTGCGGATGCCGAGACCGTCGCGCCGGTGGCGCACCACAGCACGCTCGCGCTGCTGCTCGCGGTCGCGCCGGTCGGCGATTCGCTCGAGCGCGCCGCCGACCTCGGCTGGCACACCGCTGCGGTCGATCCCGAAGGCGACCTCGCCGCCGCGTGGTCGAGCGCCGCCGAGCGGGGGGTGAGCCATGTCCTCCGATGAGCGTCCGACGCGACGCGGCGCCGATCTGACCCTCACGGCCGGGGTGCTGGTCGCCGTCTTCGCGTCCCTTCTGCCGCTCATGCGCGTCGTGCGCCCCAGCAGCTGGCTGCTCGGTGCGATCGTGCTGTCGGTCGCGATATTGGCGGCCGGCTTCATCGCGCGCCGCTATCGGCTCCCCGCGCTCGCGGTGACCCTGATCGAGGCATCCGTCTGGGTCGCGTTCATGATGCTCGTGTTCCTCCGTGACACGGCGCTGCTGTGGGTGATCCCCACACCGGAGACGGTCCGTGCGCTGCCAGGCCTGCTGAGACTCGCCGGCGAGGAGATCGCCCTCGGGGCGGCTCCCCTCGACGCCAGCCTCGCGCTCTCGATGCTGATCGTCGGCGGCACGGGGCTGCTGACGATCGTTGTGGACCACGTCGTCCTCACCGCGCGGATGCCGCTCCTGGCCGCCATCGGACTCATCGCCGTCTCGCTGATCCCGGCGATCGCGGTGCCCGGCGAGGTCGACATCATGGCGTTCGTGCTTCTCGCCGCGGCCATCCTGTTCCTGATGCGCACCGACACGCGCTCCCGCGAAGAGCCGACTGACCGGGAGGCCACACGAACGGCGGGAGTGCCTGCGACAGCGCTCGGAATCGGCGCGATCGCCGTCGTGGTCGCTCTGGTGGCGGCTCCGATGCTCCCCCAGCCGGTCGTGCGCGCCGGTTCGGGCACGATGGGCTCCGGCCCGGGGATCGACGCGACCCTGCAGCTGGGCGACGACCTGCGGCGGCCCCGCGAAGTGGAGGTTCTGAAGCTCCGCAGCGATGCACCGACGGCACCCTATCTGCGCGCCACGACGCTGTCACAGCTCGAGGGCAGCGTCTGGGAACCAGACAAGGTGCGCACTGTGCCGCTCGAGAACGAGCTCGCGCTCGGCGCCGTGGAGGTGGATGAGGACATCCGGATCAGCGAGTACGTCACCAACGTCGAGGTCCTCAACCTCGCCTCGCCGTGGCTTCCGATCGCCTACCCAGCGGTCGCCGTCAGCGGACTGCAGGGCCGGTGGGCGGCCGCACCGTACAACCGCACCGTCCTCACCCAGGCGTCATCGACACAGGGGCAGAACTACGAGGTCGTGACCAACGTGCCCCGGCCGACACTCGAGCAGATCCGCGCCCACCCTGCGGGAGGGCCCGATCAGCGCGACGGAACGACGGCGCTGCCTGCGGAGATCGCGCCGATCGTCGGCGACCTCGCGGCAGAGGTCACCGCCGGCACCACGAATGACTACGACGCTCTCGTCGCACTTCAGGCCTGGTTCCGGGGAGCGGACTTCACCTACTCCCTCGACGCGCCCGTCGAGGAGGGGTTCGACGGATCGGGCACCGACGCGGTGGCCACGTTCCTCGAGGTTCGCGAGGGCTATTGCATCCACTTCGCATCCGCGTTCGCGCTGATGGCCCGCACGCTCGGGATGCCGAGCCGCATCGTCGTCGGATATCTTCCGGGCAGCGCGACCAGCGACGCCATCGACCGCGAGACCGTGTATTCGGTCTCGAGCGGGCAGCTGCACGCCTGGCCGGAGGTGATGTTCGAGGGCATCGGATGGGTGCCGTTCGAGCCGACCAACGGTCTCGGCGTTCCGACGAGCTTCTCGGCTGCCGGCTCGGCGCCCGGCGGCGCGGATGATCCTGGGGCTGCCACGCCGGCTCCCAGCTCCTCGGCCTCGGCCAGCCCTGGCCTGTCACCCGACGAACTGGAGGCAGGGCAGAACGGCGGCGAGGCCGGCGCGGCCGGAAGCACCGTCAACCCGCTGCCCGGCATGACGATCGTGCTCGGCATCCTGTTCGCGCTGGCGATCCCCGGTCTGCTGCGCGAGCTCCGCCGGCGTCAGATGCTGACCGCCGCCCGCAGCGGCGATGCGGCGGCCGCATGGCTCGCGGTGCAGGATGCCGCGATCGACCTCGGCATCGACGTGCCGGCGAGCGAGACGCCGCGCGGACTCGGCACCCGCCTGGTCGCGATGCACGGTGCGCCCGCGGCGGAGATGAGTCTTCTGATCAGCTCCATCGAACGGGCGAGTTATGCCCCCGGCGGCA
>Ga0247733_1000426_pt1 | contig 12243 bp, 11 predicted proteins | sample UWRJL043104R2_FD_180932 | JGI IMG/M metagenome (GOLD analysis project Ga0247733, IMG submission 180932) | Plant litter microbial communities from Arlington Agricultural Research Station in Wisconsin, United States - UWRJ-L043-104R-2 | ecosystem: Environmental > Terrestrial > Plant litter >...
CCTCATTCGCGAGCGGATCGGCGATGACCCGCGCCTGTTCGGGTTCCTCCTCGCCGTCTACGGCCTCGGAGGCGTGCTCGGATCGATCTTCGTGTCGTCGAGGAGGCTCCCGCGGCGCTACCTGACCACGATGAATCTGGTGTGGGGCGTCAGCACGCTCCCGTTCATCGTCGTCGGCTTCACCGACCAGTACTGGCTGCTGCTGGCCTCGATGTTCACGATCGGCTTCGGCTTCAGTTACGGCAATGTCATCTGGGGGACGCTGCTGCAGCGGCGCGTCCCGCGCCACATGCTCGGCCGCGTCTCGAGCCTCGATTTCTTCGTGTCCCTGGCGCTCATGCCGCTGTCGATGGCGCTCGCGGGGCCGCTGGCGGAGGTGCTGTCGCTGCAGGCGATCTTCACCGCGGCAGGGGTGCTCACGCTCGCGTTCGGGATCATCGCCATCTTCGCGGCGCGCATGCCGCAGGACGAGATCGCGCATCCGCTGACAGACTGAACGGGTGCCCGCCCATCCTGCCGTCGTGCTCGGCATCCGTCCGACGGTCTCCGTCGGGCTGATCCCGGCCCTGCTGGTCTGCCTCGCCGCTCCCGCGTTCTTCGTCGTGCGAATCCCGTGGCTCGGATGGGCTCTGCTGGCCGCCGGAATGCTGGTCGCGTGGCTGGTGCGCGGACGAACGGATGCCGAGGCCGAGGCAGCGCGCGCGTCGGTGGCGCGGCCGGCCGAGCCGGCCGAGACCCGCACCCCGAGCCTGCTGCGCGACCTCTCGCTGATCGCGCTCGGGCTGCTGATCGTCAGCTCGATCCCGCTCGCGGCCGAGCTGGACAACCTCGCGTTCGTGCGGTTCACCCTCGGCCTCGGGGGCGCGGTGCTCGCGCCGTACCTCGTGTCGCGATTCGTGTTCCGCGATCACGCGATCCGCTTCCCCTGGCGCGGAGGCGGTCGCTGGACCGCGTTCCAGTGGACGTGGCTGGTCGCCGTGCTCGCCTTCGGCTGGCTGATCCTGCCGTTCTACTTCATCACCTCCGGCGTCTACATGAACTGGCCGGTGGTGGACACCCCGGAGATGATCGCGCGCCTGTTCGTCGGCGTCGGCGCGGTCGGCATCTGGGACGAGCTGTTCTTCATCTGCATCGTGTTCACCCTGCTGCGCCGCCACTTCCCCGACTGGCAGGCGAACCTGCTGCAGGCGACGGTGTTCGTGTCATTCCTGTGGGAACTCGGCTACCAGGCGTGGGGGCCGCTGCTCACGATCCCGTTCGCGCTCGTGCAGGCCTACATCTTCAAGCGCACGCGCTCACTCACGTACGTCGTGACCGTGCACCTGCTGTTCGACGCGGTCGTGTTCCTGGTGCTGGTCCACGCGCACAACCCCGGGCTTCTCGACGGCCTGTTCCTGATCTGACCTGGCGTCCGGGCCGGGCTGCCCAGGAGGCGCACAGGCCGGATTGCTAATCTGATCGTGGATCCCGAACAGGGTCCCCGGACGACGGATCAGTACCCGGTGAGCGACAAGACTGGCCGTGGAGGCGAGTCCCATGTCGTGGGTCATCCTTGTTCTGTCCGGAATCCTCGAAGCGGTCTGGGCCACTGCGCTCGGCAAGTCCGAGGGGTTCACCAAACTCTGGCCGAGCGTGATCTTCGGCGTGACGCTGGTCGCGAGCATGGGCGGACTCGCCTGGGCGATGCGTGACATATCAACCGGAACCGCGTACGCGGTCTGGGTCGGCATCGGTGCGTCGCTGACAGTCGCGTACGCGATGATCACCGGCGCCGAGCCGTTCTCGATCGTGCGGATGCTGCTCATTCTGGCCCTGGTCGGCTGCGTGATCGGTCTCAAGCTCGTGGGTCACGAGTAGATCTCGAAGCGGCGGGATTCTTCACCTTCATGTTCACGGTGAGGTGACTTCGAAGTGAACTCTTGACGACCGTCGCGCCGTGAGTATCTTTGGTCTTGCGAAGCGATAACGGAAACGGAACGGACCCGAAAGGGAACGGGAAACAGAGACCAAGAATCGCAAATGATCGGCCCGGGGCTTCGGCTCCGGGCCGATCTTACGTGCGCCCGCACCCGTGAAAAGCCGCCCCTTCGGGACGGCTTTTCGCGTCAGTGCCCCCGACTGGATCCCCACCGCCTCTCCGCTCGCCGCTTCGCGGTGCGCGGAGCCTCGGGCGGCGTGGCCCCGCGAACGAGTGCGCTCCCCGGAGAGAGGCCGATGACGCGAGAAAGCCGCCCCTTCGGGACGGCTTTTCGCGTCAGTGCCCCCGACTGGAATCGAACCAGCGACCTTTGGTACCGGAAACCAACGCTCTATCCCCTGAGCTACGGAGGCGTACCGATCGAGGTTATCACCAGCCCCGCGGTGGCTCGCACGTCGGCGAACCGGGTCCTGTCAGGGGCCGGTCGGCTCCGCGTCGTGGGGAGCATCGGCCACGACATCCGTCGCGCCGCTGATCGCGGCCAGCGACTCGGCGAGCCGCGTCGCGAGATAGGCGTGGCCGCCGGTGGAGGGGTGGTAGCGCCCGATCGCCGTGTCGATGACCTCGGCGTAGTTCTCGGGGGTGATCCACTCGTCCGATATGGGGGAGACGTACCACCAGCCCCGTGCGGCGGCGAGGCTCGACAGGTCGGCGTCTATCCGCGCGGTGGTCTCTTCGACCGGCAGCACCTGCGGAGCCGGGCCGAGGACGACGATGGTCGCTGACGGGTAGAGCGCGGCCAGCGCGTCCCACGCGGCGGTGACGGCCTCCTGATAGCCGGTCGCGGGGAGACGCCGGTCGTTGATCGACCCCTCGATGATCACGAGGTCGGGGTCCAGCGCCGGATCGAGGGCGGCGATGCGCTCGCCGTACGCCCCGCCGTCGAGTCCAGGCTTGAGGTATCCGCTGCCGCGGACGCCGTCGACGGTGGTCTCCCAGCCCAGACGCTCGCCGAGCACGTAGGCGTACCCGAGAGTGGGGAGGGCGGCGGCCGAACCGTACGTCCACGAGTCGCCGAAGATCAGCACACGAGGCTGGTCGGGAAGCGCGAGTGCGGCCGGCGCGACGGCGGCGGGAGCGGCATCCTGCGCGGTCGCGACGACGGGGCTCGGCGCCTCACCCCAGGGCCTCACGGCGGCCAGGGCGCACACCGCGGCGATCGCCAGCGCGGCCACGGCGAGGGGCCAGAATCGACGTCCGCGGAGAGCAGGCGCAGATGCGCTCGCGGGCGGGGTCGGGGGCGCGGTCACCGTCCGAGGGTAAGCGAAGTTTCGCCGTGCACCGAATGCGCTCGACGGGCGGCGAAACCGACGTCGGCGAAACCGCCGGAAATCCGCGTGATCACGGGCCTGAGGCGGGCGCGAGCGCACGTCGCGGCGAGCGAGATCCTCGCCGCGTACGGAGCACCCGATCCGGCGTGCGAGGATACTTCGGTGCAACGCGTCGTGACCGCCGAACTGGACCTCGAATTGGGGTCGTCCGTCGACCTGATCTTCCAGGTCGCGGCGGCCCAGCATGTGCCCATCGTGAGCGAGGAATTGACCTTCACGCAGGGCGAGCGCGTCTACACGCCGACCGAGATCGTCGACCAGTCCGGAAGCCGCCTGCACCGCCTCACCGGCGAGGCGGGAAGACTCGAGGTCCGGTACGAGGCGACCGTCGACGGACAGACCACGAGCGGCCGCACGAGCGACCTCGAGGCGATCACCTACCTGCGTCCGAGCCGGTACTGCCAGTCCGACGAGGTCTTCGGCCAGGCACGGCGCCAGTTCAAGGGCCTGCAGGGCCACGACCTGATCGCGGCGGTCTCGGAATTCGTCTCGACCAGCACCACATACACTCCCGGCCTCAGCCAGGGCACCGACAGCGCGGTCACGACTCTCATGACCGGTCAGGGCGTGTGCCGCGACTACGCGCACGTCGTGATCTCGCTCCTTCGCGCGATGGACATGCCCGCACGCTACGCGGCGTGCTTCGCCCCGGGTCTCCAGCCGATGGACTTCCACGCCGTCGCCGAGGCGTATCACGACGGCGCCTGGTACGTCATCGATGCGACCCGCCTGGCGAACCGTCGCTCGCTCGTGCGCATCGCGACGGGTCGGGATGCCGCCGACTGCGCGTTCCTCAGCTATCACGGCGGGCACGTCGGACTCTCGCACATGCGCGTCGACGCCTGGGTGATGCCCGATGCGGCCTCGGCCGACGGTCTGGAGGGCGCAGGACGGCCCGACGCGCTGGAGCGCGCGATGGACGACGGGGCGGCGGCATCCGATCCCTCGCTCGACGACTTCACCACGCTGATCCAGCTCGCCTGATCGGCGGCAGGCCCGGCACGGGCGCCCAGCCGCGCAAACGTAGACTGGTGCGGCTATGAATCCCGAAGAACTCGCTGCCGCACTGCTCGCCGTCGTGACGCCTCTCGCCGAGGCGCGACGCGCGGGATCGACGGCCGGTTTGACGGCGACGGAGCTGACCGTGGACCGGCCGAAGAACCGCGATCACGGCGACTGGTCCTCCAACGTCGCGCTCAAGCTCGCGAAGGCGGTCGGCGCGAACCCGCGCGAGCTGGCGACCGAGATCGCGGCCGGTCTCGCCGAGACGCCCGGTATCGCGAGCGTCGATGTCGCCGGACCGGGCTTCATCAACATCCGCCTCGATGCGGCGGCCGCCGGCGCTCTGGCCCGCACGATCGTCGAGGCGGGCGCCGCCTTCGGCACGAACGAGTCGCAGCGCGGCAACACGATCAACGTCGAGTTCGTGAGTGCGAACCCGACCGGCCCCCTGCACATCGGCCACACCCGCTGGGCCGCCCTCGGCGACTCGATCGCGCGCCTGCTGTCGGCAAGCGGTGCCACCGTTGCCCGCGAGTTCTACATCAACGACGCCGGCGCCCAGATGGAGCGGTTCGGTCACTCGGTGCTCGCCGCGGTCAAGGGCGAGCCCACACCCGAGGGCGGATACGCAGGGTCGTACATCGACGATCTCGCGCGCCGCGTGCGCGAAGCGCGTCCCGACCTGCTCGAGTTGGATGCCGATGACCAGGTGATGGCCGCCCGCGATCTGGCGTATGACTTCCAGCTCGGCGAGCTGCAGGCCTCCCTCGCGAAGTTCCACGTCCACTTCGACGTGTGGTTCTCCGAGCGCACGCTGCACGCGCCCGGTTCGAACGGCGAACCGAGCCTGGTCGACGAGGCCGTGGAACGCCTGCGGGCGCAGGGGCATGTGTTCGACGACGAGGGCGCCGTCTGGGTGCGCACGACGGACTTCGGCGACGACAAAGACCGCGTGATCCGTCGCTCCAACGGCGAATACACCTACTTCGCGGCGGACGCGGCCTACTACCTGAACAAGGGCGATCGCGGCTTCGCCCACAAGATCTACCTGCTCGGCGCCGACCACCACGGCTATGTGCACCGGCTCAAGGCGCTCGCCGGCGCTGCGGGCGATGACCCCGACAAGGACATCGAGGTGCTCATCGGGCAGCTCGTCTCGATCAACGGCGCGCGCCTGTCCAAGCGTGCGGGCAACATCATCGAGATGGACGACCTGCGCGAATGGCTCGGCACCGACGCGCTGCGCTACTCGCTCGCCCGCTACCCCGCGGATTCGCCGCTGACGCTCGATCCCGAGCTCCTGAGGAAGCGGACGAACGACAACCCCGTGTTCTACGTCCAGTACGCCCACGCCCGCACGCACAACGTCGCGCGCAACGCCGCGGCGGCGGGAGTCGATCGCAGTGCGTTCGCGCCGGAGCTGCTCGATCACGAGACCGAGTCGGCGCTGCTCGGGGCGCTGCAGGAATTCCCGCGCATCGTCGCGTTCGCCGCCGAGGTGCGCGAACCGCACCGCGTCGCCCGCTACCTCGAAGAACTCGCCGGCCTCTATCACCGGTGGTACGACAACTGCCGGGTGATCCCACTGGGCGACGAGCCGATCGGCGACGTGCACCGCACGAGGCTGTGGCTCAACGACGCCACCGGCCAGGTGCTGCGCAACGGGCTCGATCTTCTCGGCGTGGACGCGCCAGAACGGATGTAGGACGAGATGACCACGGGCGACACCCAGCCGACGCAGCCCCTGCCGCCGTACACGTACGCCGAGCCCGAGCCGAAGCGGCGCCGTCGGGCGTGGCCGTGGATCGTCGCCCTGATCGTCGTCGCCGGCCTCGCGGTGGTGGCGTGGTTCGCGGGGGAGTGGATCGCGCGCGATGTGGTCACAAAGACGATCCGCGAGCAGGTCATCACGCAGCTGTCGCTGCCTGAGGACCAGCCGATCGACATCGTCGTGCAGGGCGCGGTGCTGCCCCAGCTGATCCGCGGGACCCTCGACGACGTGACGATCTCGTCCGACGACGTCGAGCTGGATGCGTTCGCGGGGGATGTCACGGTGCACGCGCAGGACATCGCGATCCGCGGGGATGCCGATGCCGGGTCCGCGACCGCGAAGGTCGTTCTCGATGAAGAGCAGCTGCGTACGCTGCTGGCCACCGTCGAGAACTTCCCGACCGAGTCCCTCGGCCTGGCCGCACCGGACCTCACGATGTCGACCGAGCTGAGTCTGTTCGGCATCGCGCTGCCCGTCGGCGTCGCGCTGACCCCGAGTGCCGTGGACGGCGCCATCGTGCTCACGCCGGCGTCGCTGCAGCTCGCCGGCAGCGACATCTCGGCCGCCTCGCTCAAGGAGCAGTTCGGTGGACTGGCCGAAACGGTCCTGCGGGATTGGACGATCTGCGTGGCGCAGTACATCCCTGCGGGCGCGAGGCTCACCGGCATCGAGGTGACGGGCGACGAGGTCCTCGCCGAGCTCGACATCGACCCGGCGATCGTCACCGACCCCGCACTCCAGGAGCTGGGCGTGTGCGAATGAGCACCGCCCGCACCGCGGAGCGCGGCGGGCGTCGCGTCACGGAAGCCGAGTGCGGCATATGCCGTGCCCTAGACTTCTGGGAACCGCCCGGCGCGTGAATCCACCGCTGCCGCGGCACCCCCGCTGAGTCCGGGCCCGGCCCGCAGCAGTCGCGCAGAAGCACCCTTTCCACGATTGGTCCGAGTTGTCCGCCTCCACCTCGCTCGCCCCGGATTGGCTCCTGCCTCCGGCCGATGCGAATGCCCTCGCCGAGGGCGTGTGGCCGGCATCCGCCGATCGTGACGACGATGGCGTCCTGTGGATCGCGGGGGTCTCGGCTTCCGAGCTTCGCCACGAGTTCGGCACGCCGCTGTATGTCGTGGACGAGGACGAGGTGCGCGAGCACGCACGGCGCACCCTCGCCGCCTTCCGCTCAGCGGTCGAGCCGCACGGGGTGCAGGCGCGCGTCTATTACGCCGGCAAGGCGTTCCTGTGCTCCGAGGTGGTGCGCTGGGTCACCGATGAAGGTCTCGCCCTGGACGTCTGCTCGGGTGGCGAGCTCGCGGTGGCACTGGCAGCGGGCGCGGACCCTGGCCGCCTGGGTTTCCACGGCAACAACAAGAGCGTGGTCGAACTCGAGAACGCCGTGGCGGTCGGCATCGGCTCGATCGTGATCGACAGCGCCGTCGAACTCGACCGGCTCGCGTCGATCGTCGAGCGCGCCGGTGCGACCCAGGCTGTGCTCGTCCGCGTGAACAGCGGCGTGCACGCCGAGACCCACGACTTCCTGGCCACCGCCCATGAAGACCAGAAATTCGGCTTCACCCTCGCGGAGGCTCCGGCGATCGTCGCGCGCATCCGCCAGACCCCCGGGCTGATCTTCACGGGCCTGCACTGCCACATCGGGTCGCAGATCTTCGGCACCGCCGGCTTCCAGGAGTCCGCCGCTCGGCTCGTCGAGCTGCACGCGGCGCTGCTCGAAGGCGGCGGCATCCCCGTGCTGAACCTCGGCGGCGGGTTCGGCATCGCCTACACGTCCGTCGATGACCCGACTCCGATCGAAGAACTCGCGGCCGGCATGGTCGCGGCTGTTTCGTCCGAGTGCGAGGCGCGCGGCATCCCGATGCCCAACCTCGCGTTCGAGCCCGGCCGCGCGATCGTCGGGCAGGCGGGTGTCACGCTCTACGAAGTCGGCACCACCAAGCCTGTCGAGGTCGACGGAGGTGGGCAGCGGCTGTACGTGAGCGTCGACGGCGGCATGAGCGACAACGCCCGCCCCGCTCTGTACGGCGCCGACTTCTCGGCCCGCATCGCCTCGCGGTTCAGCGCCGCGGATCCCGCGCTCGTGCGCGTCGTCGGCAAGCACTGCGAGTCCGGCGACATCGTCGTCGACGCCGAATACCTGCCCGGAGACGTCGTGCCGGGCGACCTGCTGGCGGTGCCGGCGACCGGGGCGTACTGCTTCTCGCTCGCGAACAACTACAACTACGTGCCTCGACCGCCGGTCGTGGCGGTGCGTGACGGCTCCGCCCGCGTGATCGTGCGCGGCGTGAGCATCGACGACCTGCTGGCGCGCGACGCCGGCCTGGATGCAACTGAGGGAGCCGACATGCCTGTACCGAGCGAGCGAAGCGAGTCGAAGTGATCGATTACCGACGACTGAGGGTGGCGCTGCTGGGCGCCGGAGCCGTGGGCTCGCAGGTCGCCGCGCTGCTGCTCAAGCACGGGGACGAACTCGCCGACCGAGCGGGCGCCGCGCTCGAGCTCGTCGGGATCGCGGTCCGCGACCTCGACGCACCGCGCGAGACCGACCTGCCCCGCGAGCTCTTCACGACGGATGCCGAATCCCTGATCATCGGCGCCGACATCGTCATCGAGCTCATGGGCGGCATCGAGCCGGCCAAGACCTACCTGCTGCAGGCGATCAACTCCGGCGCGGATGTGGTCACGGCCAACAAGGCACTCCTGGCGACCCACGGTCCCGAGATCTTCGATGCGGCCGACCAGGTCGGCGCGCAGGTCTACTACGAGGCCGCCGCGGCGGGCGCCATCCCGATCATCCGCCCGCTGCGCGATTCGCTCGCGGGTGACCGCGTGCAGCGCATCATGGGGATCGTCAACGGCACGACGAACTACATCCTCGACCGCATGGACACCGAGGGGGCCGACTTCGGCGACGTCCTGGCCCAAGCGCAGGCGCTCGGCTACGCCGAGTCCGACCCGACGGCCGATGTCGAGGGCTATGACGCCGCGCAGAAGGCGGCGATCCTGGCGAGCCTGGCGTTCCACACCACCATTCCCCTCGAGGCCGTGCACCGCGAGGGCATCACCTCGATCGACAAGGCGATGATCGACTCCGCCCGCCACGCCGGACACGTCATCAAGCTGCTCGCGGTGTGCGAGCGGCTCACCGATGAGCCCGAAGAGGCGATCTCGGTACGCGTCTACCCCGCGCTGATCCACCGCGACCACCCGCTCGCGAGCGTGCACGGCGCCAACAACGCCGTGTTCGTCGAGGCCGAAGCGGCCGGGAACCTCATGTTCTACGGCGCGGGCGCCGGCGGCGTGCAGACCGCGTCCGCAGTGCTCGGCGACGTGGTCTCCGCCGCGCGCCGCCACATCGCCGGCGGCGTCGGCGTGGGGGAGTCCACGCGCGCGAACCTCCCGATCGTCCCGATCGGGCGCGTCACGACGCGGTACCAGATCACCCTCGAGGTCGATGACCAGCCCGGCGTGCTCGCGACCGTGGCCGGCATCCTCAGCGAAGGCCGCGTCTCGATCGCGACGGTCGAGCAGACCGTCATCGACCATCCCGACCTCGGCGTTCCCGTTGCACGACTCGTCATCGGAACGCACAAAGCCCGTGAGCAGGACCTCAGCGACACCGTGGATCGACTCGCCGCCAGCGGCGTGGTCGAGCGGGTCGTCTCGGTGCTGCGCGTAGAAGGAGACTGAAATGGCACACGTCTGGCGCGGAGTCCTCCGCGAATACGCCGACCGACTGGGAGTGACCGACACCTCGACCGTCATCACGCTCGGCGAGGGCGGCACCCCGTTGCTTCCCGCACCCGCACTGTCGCGCCGAACCGGCACCGACGTCTGGGTCAAGTTCGAGGGCATGAACCCGACCGGATCCTTCAAGGACCGCGGCATGACGGTCGCCGTGTCGCGGGCGATCGAGCACGGTGCGAAGGCGATCATCTGCGCCTCGACCGGCAACACCTCCGCGTCCGCCGCGGCGTACGCGGCGCACGCCGGCATCACCGCCGCCGTCCTCGTGCCCGAGGGCAAGATCGCGATGGGCAAGCTCAGTCAGGCGGTCGCCCACAACGGTCAGCTCATCCAGATCCGCGGCAACTTCGACGACTGCCTCGAGATCGCGCGCGAGCTCGCCGACCACTACCCGGTGCACCTCGTGAATTCGGTCAACCCCGACCGCATCGAGGGACAGAAGACGGCGGCCTACGAGGTCGTCGAGACCCTCGGCGATGCTCCGGACTTCCACTTCATCCCGGTCGGCAACGCGGGCAACTACACCGCGTACTCGCGGGGCTACCGCGAAGAGGCCGACGGGGGCGTCTCCACTCGCGTGCCGCGCATGTTCGGCTTCCAGGCCGAGGGCAGCGCCCCGCTGGTCCGCGGTGAGATCGTCAAGCACCCCGAGACCGTCGCCAGCGCGATCCGCATCGGCAACCCGGCCTCGTGGGAGCTCGCGCTCGAGGCGCGCGATGCGACCGACGGCTACTTCGGCGCGATCGACGACGACCGCATCCTCGCAGCCCAGAAGCTGCTCGCGGGCGAGGTCGGCATCTTCGTCGAGCCCGCCTCGGCGATCAGCGTGGCGGGCCTCCTCGACCGCGTCGAGGCCGGCGTCGTGCCGAAGGGCGCACGGGTCGTGCTCACCGTCACCGGTCACGGTCTCAAGGATCCGCAGTGGGCCCTCCGCAACGCGGACGGCAGCCAGGTCGAACCCACCGTGGTCGACGCGACGACCTCGGATGTCGCATCCGTCCTCGGCCTGAAGGCCGTCGGGGCGAACGCGTGACCGAAGCCGCGGCGCCCGCGCAGGGCCGCGCCGTCGCGGTGCGGGTTCCCGCGACCAGCGCGAACCTGGGTCCGGGCTTCGACACGCTGGGCCTCGCGCTCAGCGTGTACGACGAGCTCGTGGTGACCGCGCTGCATGACGACCGCCTGGAGGTCCTCGTCAGCGGGCAGGGCGCGGACGCGGTGCCCCGCGACGCGTCCAACCTCGTGGTGCGCGCCATCGCGTACGCCTTCGAGGCGGTCGGCCGACGGATGCCGGGACTTCGACTCGAAGCGCGCAACGTCATCCCGCACGGTCGGGGCCTCGGGTCCTCCGGCGCCGCGGTGGTGTCGGGACTGCTCGCAGCCAAGGGACTTCTCGCGGGCGACGTCGAACTCGGTCCCGAGACGCTCCTTCGGCTCGCCACCGAGCTCGAGGGTCACCCCGACAACGTCGCGCCCGCCCTGTTCGGCGGTCTCACGATCGCGTGGGTCGACGAGTCGGGTCCGCAGCACAAGAAGCTCCTCGTGCATCGCGGTGTCTCGCCGCTCGTCTTCGTGCCCGAGCACACGATGTCCACGAGCGTCGCGCGCAGCCTGCAGCCGCTGCAGGTGCCCCGCGAGGACGCGGTCTTCAACGTGTCGCGGTCGGCGCTGCTGATCGCGGCGCTCACCCAGAGTCCCGAGCTGATGCTCGCCGCGACCGAGGACAAACTGCACCAGAGCTACCGCGCGCAGGCGATGCCCGAGACCGATCGGCTGGTGCGCACGCTCCGCGACGCGCGCTTCGCCGCGGTGGTGTCGGGTGCGGGTCCGAGCGTGCTCGTGCTCGCCGACGGACCGGGCCGTCGCCTCGAAGCGGCGGAGCTCGCCGCCCGTGCGACGGACACTCCCTGGGAGGCGCTGATGCTGGCCGTCGACTTCAAGGGTGGTACAGTGAGGGACATAACGGAGGGTTCCACGTAGCTACGTGAATCTGGCCTCCGATCGCAATCTGCGAGCACCTGCACGACCCCCCGCCTTCACCAGTCGTCACGTCTGACGAAGCGCGGCGCGGGCTGACGGCCGTTGTGGCGGACGTCTCGCGCAGTCAAGTCATCCACACGTTTACAAGGGAGAACTCGTGGAGTCCATCTCCGAGATCCAGACCACCGACGCCACGGAAGACGAGCGCACCGAAGCGCCCGAGTCCGCGGAGAGCACGGCCATCGAGAACACCGAGGCCCCGGCCGACAACACCGAAGCCGCGCCCCAGAACACCGACGCCGCGGCTGAGAACGCGGAAGCCGAGCCGGCGGACGCGGAAGCGCCCGTCGAGGCCGAGCCGGCCGTTGAGGCGGAGCCGGAGGCTGCCGCCGAGGTCGCCGCCGAGGCACCCGCCGACGCTCCGGTCGACG
>Ga0247733_1000428_pt1 | contig 12185 bp, 19 predicted proteins | sample UWRJL043104R2_FD_180932 | JGI IMG/M metagenome (GOLD analysis project Ga0247733, IMG submission 180932) | Plant litter microbial communities from Arlington Agricultural Research Station in Wisconsin, United States - UWRJ-L043-104R-2 | ecosystem: Environmental > Terrestrial > Plant litter >...
GGCGGAGGCATTACGAGCATCTTACGAGACGATTGGCCTGCGAAGAGATCCATGAATTCAATCGAAGGTTGATGCTTAGAAGACGCAAGGTTGAAGACTTTGTCGAGCACGCACAGCACCATGATGCCCGAAAATCACTCGTAGTATTTATATCTCACACGTGAAAGAGACGCGAGAGCCCTGACGGCGTTCCGAGGATCCAACAAGCCAAAGGTACGATACAAAAAAAGGGGTAGGAAGACGAAGGGGAGGGGCCGCATTTTCAACCAATATGTAGTTTACGATGTGCCTCAGCCTTGCAACACTCGCAGTCTCCAAAGAGGCAGCCAGATATGCGAGGTGTCATCAAATCTGTCGCCGTGCGATTGTTGCTGTTAGGTGGATGCTGATCTGATTATTGATCTTCGTGTTAGTGACAGACTTGGAGGCAACGAAAACTGTGGTAACTGACTCGATTTCCGTCTGAGAAAGAGGTCCTGGAGCCTCATAAGTCCAAAGGTCTCGTGATCGCTTGTGTAAAGTCAACATATGCGACGGCCTACAATACATATGAACCTACCCTGATGTTGAAATCGGCAATGTCTGGATATTTGGCGTGAAGGGCAGCATGAAGTGCTGCCTCATTTTTGATGTATTTACCAGCAGTATATTGTGGCATCTCGATTGTGTTGGGGGCCGCAATTCATCGACTGTTGTCAATGATGGCGATGGGGCGCTAGGCTTAAATATGAAGAATGTAATCTCAGCTGTGCCATCTCAGGCGCCGCAACAGTAAGCTCTTCATAAAACCCCCACATTTGCTCATCTGCAAGGTCACCGGATTCAGTCCGGCGGAGTCGGGGCGGCACAGTCAACCACTAACGTACAGGAGCGCCCACACCTCGCCTCCAAGCTCCTCGTAGAATTGTGAAGAATACAACAGTACCCCACACGCTTACCGTGTTACGATAAGAAAGCTTGAGCACAGTTTGTCACGCTTCTCCGCATGATGCGAACAGATGGTTGCACAGGGATCTACTGTGGACTGGGACTTGCGCGCACCTTTACGATTCAGAAGCTTCTGCATACCTTTGCACCGCTCCTTACTACTACATTCCTTGAGTTTTCGTAGTGAGCCCGTTGTAAGCACCCGCGTGTTATCACATATGCCTCGGTCACGCAGGCCTCTGGCGCATAAAGCGGCACTGCTTACCCGGTCGTCAGCCAGGAACGTACGCATCGTAGTGGCCAATCCTTTGTGCATACCCTTCGTATCGCTCCTCAAGGCGACCATACCACCGGGCCATAAGACGATAGTCCGTTACGTGTTTCTCTTAGTCCATGTACAAGTTGCCAAGCTAGGATGGTTTCAACGAGGTAGCCCTAGAGCTGATGGGTGTTGGCAACTACGTGATATTTGCAAGCTTCTGCTGTCAACACGTCGGCGACAACTACAAAGCTTGATATATACAATTCCATCACCTTGCGCAAGTCTCTTCTGAAGCCATGTCAGGGACGCTAACTCACATGACTGAATATCGTCTTGTGGCCAGGTGGTGCAAACGGGATCCCCGTCAAGTCATGTATTGCACTACGCATTTCGGCCATTGCAGTGGGCAAATAATATATCCAGGCGTAGAGCCATGGCATTTGTTTGTGCAAACCCACACTGATTCCATGTCGGCCCAGCTCTAAAGCTTTCAGAGCTTGCCCAAGAGGTGTTCTTTACACACGTAGAGCTTGATGTTTCATCTTTCCAGACTCCGAATGCGCACCGTATAGCAGACCCATACACCTGGTGCGCATCAACCAAACGGCCGAAAAGATGCTCCCACCCGATCGCATTCTTCTACAGTAAGCTGTTTGAGTTCAAAGTTCGCCACCATGCCTAGCTAACGCCACTGCTGGTCACACCGGTCCCCGCCCTCTACACATTAAGCATAGTCACGATTCCTCGATGTTCTCCGCTCTAGTACCCAGCATTTCCCTGATTATTCGCTTCTTACGGCCGAGCGCTCTTGGACCAGTACGTACTTTTATTCTGAACGCAATCATGACTGACGTCCCTCAGGTAATCCACGGCCTGTTTTGATTTATTAATATGAGCTGCGTATCGTTATGGGGTTTCATATCTTTTGTTCGTTGGCGCTTTTGTAGGTGCTGAATGATCAGGGCAAAACATTAAAGACTTTCAACACTGATGGTGGCACAGCCTTCGGTGCAATCAAAATCTCTTGACGAAGACCATTTCTCGGTAGATGATGAAAGGAATCAAAAAGAGCGCATGGAACTGGTACCGTCCTCACACCATCACCTCCGCGGTGACTACAATCTTATATACCTTCATAACCCGACCTTCTGCCAGATCCTTCCCGCACTTCTCGTTGTAAGCACAAAATAGCTCCTAGATTGGGCACCGACTAATGATTTCGTGCAGCTTATCGCGTTCATTGTTGGTTCCTTGATACCTAAGATGAATAAGGGTGTCCAGGTCGGTATTTCTGCTTTCTGGATAACAGACTTGTATGACGACGAGCTTCTGGAAAAATTCTTCTCCCATTTGAATGGGGCGAAAACAGCCAATTCCGGACGATGGAGCGCATAAGGCCGAAGGAAGCCGATATTTTTGGGGCCATAGGCTCCGAATGGATCAAGGTCCTTTTCGGTGGGGAAAGGGATATCTGGATGTAAGACCGTTGCTTGGTACCAGGTTGGTGGTTCCAGATATTCGTCATTGTGTTAGCGCAGCTTGAAGATGAAATGTAACTATGTATCGTAAGGTTAGTGGAAATCATCGACACCGGTCATTAAATAGCTCCACGATCGGCTCGAAAATGCCATTAATATGCAATGAATGAGTAGTGAGAGGGGGAGAGGTTTTGGGAGGAGGAATTAAAGCGGACAGGCTGGGTAAATTCCTACCTGAGCGGCAACCTGGATGGAAATCTAGGCCGCCGGTGCCGTAGCTGATGAGCAGGTTGTTGGCGTTCGTGATGCTTGCTGCATCATTTTCGTTGTCAAAGGTGAACTTCTCCGCGTTCTCCACGGTCAATTCTTTCACACTCCATCCCTCTGTTCGCTTCGCAACATACATAGTCAAACGATCCGACCCTCCTAAGAAGATCGCGAACGAGTCGTCCGGCGTTATGACTACGGTCTTGAGAACGTCTTGAGCGGTATCGAGAATGTCTTGGGTGGCACTACCATCAAATTCGACGGGCTCGGTTTTGCGCTGCTCCACTTCTGGTTGCTGCCCCGGGTTGGCCTCATAGCGAGTAATGTATCTTTTACATGTGATGGCAATAAAGCCAACCGAATGACGGAAAGGTGTAAAGCAGTTAAGGAATTCATGGCAGGAGCGATTCTAATTCCGTCAGTAGTTGCGTACAACAGAGTGGTAGGAGTACACACTACTTTGTCCAGGCGAATGCGATTGCCTGGACCCGACCGTGCCGGACCTTGTACGTCCCAGACAGTGATTTCGATCTGAGACTCGGCATCTCCGTCGTGTTCAGCTTTCGTAACGTGAAGCAAATAGCGACCATTCCCAGAGAAGCATAATGCCTTCGTCTCGAACTTGATTGAGCGCTTTTGTGATCGCTCTTGGAACAAATCCACATGAATTGCGGAGACACCCTCTGATGATATGCCCTCTGGGATGATCTCACATGACGGCATCTCGACTACTCTACTCTCGTTAGCTTGCTGTGGACGACTCGTCTAGTGTGATCTAATCACTGAAAACATACTTGGACATCTGTCTCGCTAGTTCCCGGGTGTCGAAAAGTCGGAGGATATAGAAGTCCCCTCCCGTTTCAGTGACACAGTCCAAGGCCATGTGTACAGATGTCGGAGATAGAGCGACACGTGAGACATAAGGTATATTTGTCAAGCTAATGAACTCTCTGCGTGGAATTTCCATTCTGCGTGGTATCGTGTACAGAGAAAGCTACATCTTGATCAGTACGTGCGCGTGCAAGAACGAAAAGAGAAGGTACCTCTATTGGTGCTTCGTTTGATATCACTTGACAGATTCTTTCCGCACCACAGGAGTCAGAGCGAGGGTAGACGCGATGTGAACGCCTGGATTCCTGCAGCTTCGGAGGGCTGATTGGCTTGATTAAAGGCAGTGGGGTGCAGAAATCGCTGTGGTAAACCAATAACCCATAGGTATCTCGGTGTGTGTGGAACATCTCAAATTTGCCACCAGGTGAGTGAGCGCAATGGTGGGCCCCTTTCGCAATGGCCTTATGAGTTCTGTATATGACTTCCTGGGTTATCAAGTTTTTTCTGTTGTATGCCTGCTTCATCATTACCCCAACTTTGCTTATGGTTGCTCTTTTTTGGGCTGCTATGAAGACATCGTCTTCTAAAAGCTTCAACAAATTTTGTGTTACCAGCTTGTCGGAACCGGTTTCGCTACAATCTCGTAAATGTTCAATGCAGTTCGAAGTCTCGTCGTTCGCTTTCTGAGACCTCCGATCGTAGAACCCGTCTATCTTCGAGTCGCGAATCAAGCTACTCATGAGCTCGTTCAAGCCGGCGACACCCTCATAGTTGAAGGTGAGAATGACCAGTAAGATGCATCCAAAGGACCAGACATCGCTCGTTTCGTGTAGCGCGGGCTCTGGGGCCGCATACGTTCCTCCGATCGTGTCAAGTTGTTCTGAACCGGTAGAACTTGAGCCCGGGCGACCAACCTCCGCGACCCTGGGTATTTTCAGAGCCCTACCAAAGTCGCTGATCTTGAAAACAAATTCCCCATATTCTTTCCTAGACCTCTCATTCTTGCATACTAGAATGTTCTCTGGTCGCAAATCTCGATGGAGAAAACTCGAGGCTTCGAACTTCCCAGACTCTGTCTCGAAATCTAAGCTCTTACTGAACCACTTCAAGCCGGCGGCTACGCCGATCATTCGACTGACGTTCTCAAGGCGTTTTTCGGTTGTCCCATTTGGAAATCTTTCGCCGTCTGACAGATATGTACTCAGACTGTATTCTGCCGGCTCGAACATAATATTGAAGACCCATGGATCACTGACTGCAAAGCTACACAGTGCAGTTAAAATAGTGTCAGGGGCTGGATGCAATCTTTCCGAAAGTCCTTTGAGTAAGCTATTTTCCGCCAGAAAGTTGGCACGAGCATTCGATCCTCGGAACTCTTTGCGCACCACGGTAACTGGCTGGGCATAGAACGTCGGCTGCGTAGTTATCTTAGAAAACACTTGCATGGTAATAGATGACGAAGTGTACGTACCTCTACTTTGGATCTAGTAGAGATCTGAAAGTAGCCCGCCTGTATACTGACTCTGTATGCTATGCCGCTTGCACCTTTGCCGAGCTGTTGCCGCTCCGACTCATACGGCATACGATCTTCTTCGGGGTAGTAAGTGCGGAACTTATCGTCCTGGGCTGTCTGCTCGTCGAAAAACCGACCATCCACAAGGGTGTATTTACTCTCGGCATTCTGGATCGCCTTGGGCTGAATGAACCAACTTTTTCTAGATTGACTTTCCGCCATTCTCGATAGGAAGGCGCTTCGTGCCGAGGGTGTGCTGGTGGGTTACGGCCATCTAGATAGATACCGGAGTAGAGGCGTGTACAGCTGGCGAGGGGGCTGAAAACTCGAACCCCACTGTTTAACAGCCAATGGTGGTGAGTCCATTTACGAGATGACAAGGCAATCCTAGGCAGTGCATAAATGTGCATGAAGGTGCGCGTCTAACTGCCATATCGCCACTGCCTTGTCCGTCAGCATTCCTGCTGCTGCGAATGCAGCTGCATGGCCACGTTGTGCGCTTCTAAAGATCGACTAGGTCCAGCACGGGAACTCAGGATAGTGTTTCGCCGGTGCTATGCGTCTTAAGAGGGAAGGGGCACAGTTGGAGAGGCGAAGCCTGATGATGTGGAGGTCTGTTCGGTTGTTGACCAAACCCTGATTGGACGAGGGTACCCCCACACTACATCATACGCGCTGAGCTATGAATATGAGAATAGCGTCGAAATCTAACATTTGAAATCCCTGCAGAATCTGTTGTTTTCTTACAATACTTTCATTTGCTATGTACATTCTGTTGTGTAACAGTCTGGAGTAGCGGGCTTGGTCAGGCTCCGCCGATATTGGACTACTTCAGCCTTCGTACGTTACTAGTCCTACCGGTGTAGAAGCTGTATCTAACAAAGGGGGCCTGCCCAGGTGTACATGAGCATCGAAGGACGAAACCTGCACTGTAATCTGCCTTACACGTAGGCAGTGCAGCTTCCCCCATGCTTAAAATCGCCATCGATCACGGCACGCCTCACTACGCATAACAGACTCTTTTCATAAAGGAGTAACACATCGAGCAACCAGCCCTAATTATGCACAAATGCAGGGTGAAGGACCTCTACGACGCAATAATTATCCCATGGTCACCGCTTCTCAAATCGTCTACTTTCAGATCCCGGGGCGGAAAGCCGTCTCTCGCAGCTATCAGCAAACGGTACACGATGACACGGGTATATTACGTGAATATAGAGCAGTTTGAGTCAACAGTCCAGCCAACTCACAGCGCAAAATGTGAGAATAGTGACCGAAAATGTGTACAAAGAGTCTAAACCACTACAATATCACTGTTCAGTCTTTGCCAAGCTAGAAGGCAAACAACCTTTGCAGAAGATGAATCCGGGGTCTGCTCAACCTATCCCTACACACTACCCTCCTCCCTCCTTAGCGCCATACTACCTTACTTTCCCATTCCCTCTAAATAAGCCTGCCACCCACCATCCCTCAACTCTCCATCCTTCCTCAACACCTCGAGCTCATTCCCCTCCATCCAAACCCTCAACCTTTCCCGGATCTCTAGATCAGTAGCCCCAAGAATCCTCACAGCCATCAGCGCCGCATTAGTTGAGTTGTTGATCCCCACGGTACCAACAGGCTCGCCTCTCGGCATCTGCGTCATGCTAACCAGACTATCCCACCCATCCATGTGCGTCGCTTTGACGGGGAGTCCGACAACGGGGAGCGTGGTCCAGGACGCGCACATGCCGGGGAGGTGGGCGGCGCCGCCTGCTGCGCCAATGATGACGCGGAGGCTGGTGTCTGCTGCCGTTTTGGAGAATTCGCGTAGCCAGTCCGGGGTGCGGTGGGCGGATGTGATGCGTGTTGTGAAGGGTATTTGTAGCTTTTCTAAGATTTGGAGACCTGCTTTGAGAACGGGGAGATCGGAGTCTGAGCCCATGATTACGGCGACGAGAGGCTCGGCCTTTGAGTTTGTCTCGCGCGGACCGAGAGGCTTGCCTTTCATGTTGTCCACAAAGTCGACCAATGGCTGTATCTCCGCCTCTGCTTCGGCGAGCGTAGGCGCTGTGAGAGTGATGTGGCCCATCTTGCGTCCCGGACGCGCATCGCCTTTGCCGTAGAGGTGAAGCGATGCATTTGGCGATTTCAGCGCTTCCCTCGCAATCTGCACATGGCTATCCGGTTTCTGGCCACCAAGAATATTGAGCATAATCGCCGGCTCCTTCAGCCTCAACGCCTTCTCCGGAATGGGGAGGTCGAGGATAGCGCGCAGATGCGCTTCATACTGGCTCATCGGACACGCTTCAATGGTGTAATGGCCCGAGTTGTGCGGTCTTGGAGCGATCTCGTTGACGACAAGCGTGTCATCTTTGCGGAGGAACATCTCTACGCCGAATACGCCCTTCCCCTCAAACGCGCCAATCGCCTTCTTGGCTAGTTCTTGAGCTGCTGCAGCGGTAGCTCTGGATACGTTCCGCGGCGGGGCGTAAGTGAGCTTGCAGATGGAATCCTCATGCACCGTCTCGACGGTTGGAAAGGTGAGGACACCATCCTTAGTTTTAACCACCATGACGGCCAATTCCAATCTGAAGTCCTCCCACTTTTCCGCATAGAGCGGTCTCTTGCCCAACGCCTCGAACGCTGCCTCAACGTCCCCCTCTGTTTTGACCGCGAAGTTGCCCTTGCCATCGTACGCCTCCGTCTTGCTCTTCAGCATAAATGGATATCCGAATTTGCTCCCTACCTCTTTCAGTCCTTCCACACCCTTCCCTTCCAGGTCTGAACTCTCCGCAACGGCGACATCATGCTCTTTCAGGTAGTCTTTCTGTGCATACTTGTCCTTGATGATGCGCAGCGTCTTCCAGCTGGGCTCTACATTGACGGAGCTGGCCACTTCCTCGAGCATATGCGTGTCCACGTGCCTGAGAAGACATTAGCAAAGGAAAGGTATTAGGGAAACTGCAGCGACGTGAAACATATGCTGGCTGTCCTTGCCGTGCGGTACTTTCACGCCAGCCTGGCAGACTCGGATGGATCCATCAGAAAACAGCTGTGCGCGGAATTACATACTCAATTTCGACCGTGACGACATCGCAAGACTGCGCTAGCTTCTTCACGGCTGCTGCATCCTTGAAGGAGCCTTCAATGTGGTCGTCGTGTGCAGAGATCTGCTTCGCTGGGGATGCTGCAGCGTCGAGGACATTGACTTGGATGTTCAGCCGGTTGGCGGCCTCGATCAGCATGCGCCCAAGCTGCCCGCCGCCGAGAACGCCCACTTTGCGAGAGTCGGCCATGTTTGAGAAACAGAGTGTGAGTTGAGTTGAGTTTCGTAATTTATGTCATAGCTTTAATGCGGGCGGCCGAAGCTATTTGTGGAGGTGGGGGGGTTTTGAGAATTTTGGCAAGGTGGAAAATTTTAGTTTAAACCGCACGTCAAAACGTGCGCAACGGCGAATGGGCAAATGAGCTTCTATTTCAATGAAATCAAATGAGTTACATTTCAATCTCGCATATCATCGTCACTTGTGTATATTTCAAGACACCTCTTATCGAATTATCCGAACAAGCCTTGGAAAGCTCGCGGTATGCTTTCATTTGCATAAGCGGACACTGAGCACCCTTTTTGAACCTGTGCAAGAGCTCGCGCCAGACATGAAGCATGCCTTTTGTGAATGAATCCCATGACCATGCCCACGCCGACGACCCAAAGAAACACCTCCATCTCAGGATATCGCTTTGATCGCTTACACCTTGAAACCACGCGACCTCCTGCGGCCACGAGCGCGCTCGAACTTGCGTCCCTTGCTGGCGACCTTGGGCTTCTGCAGTGGTTGTTAGCGAACAATTCATCGATCTCTTTCCCTGGACTGAGCGTACCTTGTGGGAGTGCGGGCCGAAACCGAAATGCTTGACGGCCTCGCGGGAGTTGCGGGAGCCACGGAGGAGGACGGTGTTGGAGCCAGTAGGAGCGCGGGTGGCAACCTCGTCAATGGTCAAGACCTCGCCGCCAGACTTCTCGATACGGGCGCGTGCCGAGGCGGTGAAGCGGATGGCCGCAATGGAGAGCTTGGGGAGTTCTAATTTCGTTAGCACAAGCCTGAACAGCTGGGGCGCGTAGTGCGTACCGAGGAGACGGTTGTCGTCGGTGACAGTGCCAACCTAGCCAGTGTGAGTATGTTCCATGCATGCAGATCGGAACTGCCTTACGACAACGACGGTCTTGCCCTTGTTCACCTCAGCGGAGTGCTTGTTGGCAGCGGTCGCAACGATCTTGGACAAGCTGACCGCTATCCCGACGTTAGCATGTGTATTGTACGTCGGAGGATCTCGGTCGTCTTACGCGGGCGGTTGATCTTGGACATCATGAGGCGTCGCAGAACCGTCTTGTTGAAGGGCGCACCGGTTCGGCCTGGTCATTGTCAGCACCTCAAACACGCGGAGCAATCGGGGACACTTACGGGCCAGGAACTTGTACAGGCGTACCAACAACTTAATGTAGGGGTTGGTCGACTTTGGTACCTCTGTAGATTCGTCAATTCCCACGCTCTCCCGATTCATGTTGCGTCCTGAGGACAGCAGCTCGCCGGCGCATTGCTGCACCGACTCGACGGGGAAGTACACGTACTGCGGTGCCCGTCTCGAACATGATGGCGGTCGAGATCGATACCCATTTTGAATGAGTATTGAAGTTGTCGTGTGGTGTTGTCGGCTGGCGGGTTAGTATGTCGAACTCGCGAGTTGCGAATTTCGACTTCGTGTGGGCGGGCACACCCTAGCGGCTTGGCACGCATCACCGCCTTGGGCAGAATGTTGATCGGCCAAAAGAAAAAGAAGCCACGCCAGCAAACAGAAACACGAGATGGACACGCACACGGCACGGGGAAACTTTGCTCACACTTGTATTACAATTATTCTGCTGTTGCGTGCATTTAGCACTCCAGCTAACACACTGTGCGATCTCTTCAGAGACACAATGCGCATTTTCATCCTTCGTTGCTCCAGATGTCCAAAACCGTGTAATGAAATGCAAACTACAATGCTATATCGCTCACCGAGTCGGCCTGGAAAAGGAACACCAGGCCGCGGCCGTTGAACTGGCCCTCGGGACGTGTAAGAGAACCGTGTCTATTCTTGCCAACACCAACATCACATGAGCACATGAGCCCATTGTCGCTCCTCAACCGTCAAGGGGGGTAAAAAACATAGAAGAAGTGAATCCAACACATTGCGTCACACCTGCACGAGTGAAAACTGGCAGAGCGGAAGAACACCGTGTTCAGTTCCAGCTGAGGTGGAGAACGTCCCAGGCTTGCGCAGGCTTTCACGCACCCTTATCACTCATGATATTGCCAATGCCGTCGTAGAACTTGGTCGTTTGGTCCGGAGCAATGGAGGGGCCCATAGCGCCGATGATCATGAAGAAAGAGATGACGGCAGCTCCCAAGATGACGAGCTTACGAGCAACAGGACGTGCCTGGCCAAATTGAGCCCAGGCCATGGAGCCCTGGCCGAGGTAGTCCTTGAGCTTCTCGCCACCGAGCTTGTAGTAGACCAGGCCGCCCAGAGCGATACTGTAGCCGAACGCTTGGAGAAGACTGACGGGGTCCTTGAAGAGCATCATGGAGGCAAAGACGAGGAGAATGTCCTTGAGCACACCGGAGAGCGTGAGAACAAGGGACGAGGTCTTGCCAATCTGATACCTGTTAGCGCAAACCCGTTATATCACTCGTTGCTGTACATACCAGGAAGACAACAGAAACGTTGAGCAAGAAAGCGACCGTGGCATTGGCAGTAAGCGTGAAGCCGCCAACACGGTGAATGTCGTCCATGGTGATGACAGGCAGCTCGGTGAACAGGAAAATGCAGCCGTTCATGAGCGCGCAGGCGGGTGCGTAGTAGTACAGAGAAACGAGAGGGTCCATCTTGAACTCGGCCGAGCTGAGCAAACGCTCAACCATGCACAGACGGATAGCCTCGAAGACGATGCCGCCGGCCTGGAAGAGGAATCCAGTCATGACGAACTGGATCTCGCCGAAGGAAGCAATGACGACACCCACGACAATGAAGGAGACATTGCCGAGCGTCTTCATGTTAGGTGGGTGGACACCCATGCCCCAGGTCGCGAGCAGGACGGCAACAGGAGTGGTGGCCTGCGGGGTGTCAGTGCTTGCTTGGCCACACGCCTTGTTCCCCCACGTACCTTGAGCATCTGAATGAAAGCCACGCTAAGGTACAGGTATGCCTTGTTACCGCAAATCAAGCTCAAGCTGAAGAAGACGCCAATGGGGACAATAGCTCGGAGATACACACGGCCCGTCATAGGCACCTTCTTCCGCGAGTCGAGGATGGTGGTGAAGCGCGCGAGGAGCTGGGTCATGACGGTCGCAAAGACCAAGTGCCATGTTGTCAGGAAGATCGCTACACGCTGTCAGTGTCGAACAGGGGTGAAAACCGAGCGCAACGTACGAAAGTCTGTGTCAATGGTTAGCCTGCAGAAAAAGTTTGCTCATGGGGCCGCGACGTACGGAAGTTGGCTCTGTCCAAGATGTACTTGTTGAATATGATGACACTGGAGCTGAGGCCAATCCAGGTCGCAATGTATACGGAGGGATGGAAGCTCGCCGACTCGGGCTGCTGAGACCGTTTGACGTTGGGGTTGACGGTTGGGAGCACTGGCAACGCGGAGTCGCGCGCGCCGTCGATGGAAGAGCGGACCTTTTCGTCTGACATGATTGCGGCTTGCGGAGGATCGAAAGGAGGGACTCAGCGAAGGCGGTTGCTGTTGCGGGTGGTGTATCGAGTGGGCGGTCTCAAAGGAGCGATGTGGCCGCTTGGTTGGGGCGTCGCGCGAAGTCCTGGGACGGCGCAGGGAGGTGACTGGTGGCTTTGGCACAGGAACTTCAACGACAGACTCTTGGTGGTG
>Ga0247733_1000429_pt1 | contig 12152 bp, 16 predicted proteins | sample UWRJL043104R2_FD_180932 | JGI IMG/M metagenome (GOLD analysis project Ga0247733, IMG submission 180932) | Plant litter microbial communities from Arlington Agricultural Research Station in Wisconsin, United States - UWRJ-L043-104R-2 | ecosystem: Environmental > Terrestrial > Plant litter >...
TTACAACAGCGTTGTAAAGGCTCTAGCAGGGCAGCAGGGCCTTTACGGTAAGGTAGATCGTTTCAATCAATTATCTGTTAAGGTAAGTAAGAGCTTGGTACAGCTTGAACCCATACATGTAGATTTTGAAACAGAGCGCTTATCATTTATTGTTGAGCCTATAGTTGAAACGCCCAAAGAAACTGCATTTACAGAAGACGAAAAAAACCAAGACGACCTCAATGAGGAATTTTCGTCCGATTTAATTGGGGTAGAACAAGCTGAGGTATGCTGAAAAAAACGGACACCATAACTTAGAATAAGAAATGGAGACCGGAGTTAAAATGAAACAGATACCGAATTGTGTTTATACGCCCGAATATAGGGCGGAAGCAGTAAAGCTTGTATTGGATAGTGGTTTAAAGGTTGTAGAAGCTGCAAAAAAGCTTGGAATGCCGAAACAAACATTAGCCACCTGGGTAGCACTTGCGAAGGAGGGGAAATTAAAGAACCTGGATATGTCGCGCTCAAAAGAGACAGGAGATCTTGAAGCGGAGAATGCGAGGTTACGCAAAGAGTTGGCAGAAGCAAAAATGGAGCGTGATATTTTAAAAAAGGCCGCGGCGTTCTTTGCAAAAGAGTCATTGCAAGGTACGCGTTCATGAAGGCTCATCGATGTGAGTTTCCTGTTCTTTTAATGTGTAGGGTACTAGTGGTTTCGAGGAGCGGATACTATGAGTGGTGTTCAAGCAAGCCTTCAAAAAGGTCCATTCATAGAACCCAACAAGAAGTTGTGATTCGTGCTGCCCATCAACAAACCAGAGAAACCTATGGCTCTCGGCGTTTATGGAAAGAATTGATTTCCCAAGGCCATAAAATTAGCAAGTGGAAGGTAAGGAAGATTAGGGAAAGGCTAGGACTAAAATGTAAGCAAGTACGTAAATTTAAAGCCACGACAAATTCGGCACATAGCCTTCCTGTATCCGCTAATATTTTAAATCAATCATTTGTACCTTCCAAACCTAATGAAGCATGGGTAACAGATATCACCTATATTTCAACTGGAGAGGGCTGGCTTTACCTTGCGGGGGTAAAGGATATTTTTACTTGTGAGCTAGTTGGCTATGCCCTAGGCAGCAGGATGACCAAAGAGTTAGTAGTATCTGCTCTTGAATTGGCAATAAGAATTAAACGTCCTGGGCCCGGGTTGGTGCACCATTCAGACCGTGGTAGCCAGTATTGTTCCCTCGATTACCAACAGCTATTGAAAAAGCATGGTTTTATTTCTTCTATGAGCCGCAAAGGGAATTGTTACGATAATGCACCGATGGAAAGCTTTTGGGGTAGTTTAAAAACAGAATGTGTGTATCACTGCCACTATAAAACTCGTCAACAAGCCAAAAATGAAATTATCGAATACATAGAAATTTTTTATAATCGGCAACGCAGGCATTCCCGTTTAGGGGATATTGCACCCGCTATATTTGCAATGCAATTTTGGCAGCAGAAAATCGCTGCCTGACATCATGGTGTCCGGTATTGACCGCACACCTCAAAAGCGCCGTCTTATTATCATTCAGCCTAAACACCACCTGCAGATCACACGCACTCATAAACCGTTCATCTGCCCCCGGCCCGTACAAATCCACCAACCCGACCAAGTTCTGCAAATACAAAAACGTCGGGAGGCGACGGCTCCGAATCGTCTGCATTTTCGCCGCAAAATCAGGAATAGGCGAAGAATTAATAATCTCATCCAACGCTAAAAACACATCCTCTCTATTCTGATGCTCAATCAGAAAGCGCAGAACATGCGACCCCATCAACCCAAAAAGCTGCTCCGTACTCTTCTTATCCTTCTCCTCAAACTGAAGGAACAACGCCACCTTCGGCTTTAAAAGCTCCTGAAGGCTAAAATCTGACACTGATAAGCTTTCCGCTACGTCTGGATTCCGCAAAAACCCTAAGCGCGTCGTCAACTCCGTCATAATCGAACTTAACAGCTTATCATTCCCCGCCGACGCTAAAACCTCACTGGCCAACTCCCGCGCATAGTCTTCTTTCGATTCCCGAAGATAATTCAACATCTCCTCAGAATCGCCACACGCCACAATAAACCGCCGCGCTTCCGGCAAACTTGCCTTATCCCCTAAATGCACCAACACCGCTTCAATAATCTTACGAGCATTCAGCGTAAACGTTGCCGTATCCCCACGGCCAACCACTGGAAATAACGACGCCACCAACTCCGTTAAATCCGAATGACTCTTCAAATCCTTTAAAAAGTTATAACGCTGGCCACAACGCCCCGTCGGATTAAACACAATCGACGTATAACCCATTTTCTCAAATATCCCGTTAGCCTGAAGAATGCCCCAAATTTCCGGCTTCACATCCGTACAGACAAACGAACGCCCCGAAGCCATCCAATCCACTAACTGAGCCACTAGAAAGGCCGTTTTACCCGTACCAGGTGGCCCAATGACCAACCCTCGATCCTCAACCGTCGCATGGTGCCTAAATTCCTCAGTAACCCCCTCAGCCTGTCCTTCTTCCGGTTCGCGTTTCTGAAACGTAAACGTAACCCAAGGCCCCAAATTCTCAGCCTTAAACATCTTAAAAAGATGGCCACCCGTTAACACCACCGCCTTACTACGAGGCGAAACCTCAGCAGCCTTCACCTCACCCTGACCCAACGCCTTCAAAAAGGCCAACGACACCACAACATAAGCAATGCCGCCAAAAATCAACGCCTCGTTTTTAGCTTCCCAAGCCCCATGAAAGCCCCAGCGCCCCCACTCCTTCATGAAGTTCAAAAAGAACACCACAAACCCCGCCGCAGGCCCAAAGGACACAAACGGAACAACACCAGGACTTAGCTTTTCCTTCTCACAAAACCGATGCCCTATTAACTGAATCCCATAGCCCCACGCCAGCGCAAAAACCCATAACACCAACCAAATCGACCACGACCAACCCCGATCAAACATCCTAAGCGCCCTACAACTGTATTTTCTTACTATGCGCCACCTCAACCAGCACACATTTAATCGTACTCACCAGCGTATCTTCACCCGCTCCAAAATCGTTCCCAGAAGGCTCCCTAAGCTCATGCCTATAACGCTGAAGAACTCCCTTATCCAAACCATCCTTATACGTCTCAATCACGCCCTGCAGAACCGATTTAAGCCTGCTCACCCGCTCCTCATGATTCTTAGGCAAATCTGGCAACAGCGCAGGCAACATATCAAACAACTCCGTAACTTTTACAAAGTCGGCCAACTCAATCACCTCAACAAACCCGCGCCTATTCTCCATCTTCGTCTTCCAAAGCATCCGACGCTTTTAATCGAGCCATACCCTCACACTTCTTCAGCTTTGCAGGCGCCATCACAGCACTTTTTAACCACAAACACCGCACCGTATAAAAAGGCATATTTGGCCCCGACCGCTGAAGCGTGGCCGATGTTTGCAACGTCGCCCCAGCCTCCCAAATCATCAGCTTTGAATTCTTACACTGACCGCATAACAGCGAAGCGCGAATATCCGCAGATTCACCCATCCTAAGTTCCTAAATAAATGCTTGTAACATGAATACGCCCATGCCCCAGCTCACGCGTAATGACTAACCGCGCCTCTCGATCTATCACCCGCTGCTCAGGCGTTTTTTCTTTCAAAGAAAGCCCTCCAGCCGCTGGACATGCAAACCCTGTTAATTCCAAGTAGCGTGTTTGCGCGTACAAATGCCTTAAACCATGCGTCCGGCCAATCCCAGCCGCCGCCGTCATCACCTCAAAATACCGTAAATGCTGCTTATAGCTTCTATCTGGCGGGATCATCGACCCTATCCCCGCCACCTCAACCACTCGCTGCAAAATACGCCGCTGCTCTTCATTTAAAATCGGTATTTCCCTAGGCCGTCCACCCTTCGCCCAGGTATCCTTGATCTTAATCAACGAAGCCTTCTCAAGTGCCACCCCATCCAAAGCATACGAAGGCTGAAACTTCATAGCCTCCTCACGGCGCCACCCGAAAACCCGCTGCAATTCCACTGATAACCGGATACGCTCCTCCTTCAGCTTAGAAAAATCCACATCTTCCAAGCGAGCCGCCTTATCCGTATTTGTCACGTATACCCGATCCTCGATGCCATAAACCGAATTATCAGCCTGCACCGCCCCCGGATTTCCCACCTTCTCAGCCCACCAGCGCAACGCCGCCATACGATTCTTCATCGTACCCGCCGTTACCCCATCGGCCTTCCACAACTCAACCAACCGATTCACATGCCGCCCCTTCAAATCCTGGGCAGACATCTTATCCGTCTTAAAACCTACGGCGTGTAACTGATCCGCAATCATCGAAAGCATACGCTCCCGATTCCCCTGGGTAGAAAAACTCCCATCACGATTACGCTTACAGATGTTTTTGAGCTCGAAATTAAGTTTTCGCATAAACAAGCTTAAGAATCGCTCAAACGGCCTGAAGCATTGTCATACACCTCATTTTTATCGCGCCGTCCAACGGCAATGACCCGAACAGTCACCACCTCATCCATGACCTGATACACCAACCTATATCCAATGGTTCTAAGCTTTATTTTGTAACAATCCTTCATTCCATGAAGCTTGGCTGATTCAACCCTAGGCTCTTCCAAACGCTTGGCTAAAACTTTTTTAAATTGTGTCTTAACCGAACCATCTAAACGCTGCCATTCATCCAAAGCTTCCCTCTTGAAAACCAGCTTATAAGTCATCGAGCGAAACCTCCACATCCTCGCTATTCACCCGTGACCTCACAATTTCAGCTAGCTCAATATCCTCCAACCACTCCATCATGGCCGCAAATGTTGCAGCAGGCACAAGATAAGCCTCTGGCCGATTATGGTTCAAAATTGCAACAGGCTGCCCATTAGCCTGCTCAATGACAGAGCTAGGGCTTTTTTTAAGTTCCGTAATACTTACAGAGCTTCTAGCCAATAAAAGTTCCATAAAACACCCTTTTAAACACCTTAAACAATACACAATATAATACTTTATTTAGTACATTACCATCTATTTAGTGTTTTTAAAGTATGTTTAAATGTTAAAAACAATTCCTACGTCAAACCAAAAATTTAAGAGAGTTCAGATGTTTAGAGCTTATGAGAACATCATCAGGTAAGTGTTACTTGACCGCCTGAAGGAAGAACCAGCAGGGTTTAAAGGTCAATGGTTAAGCTCAATGTGCCAGAAAAAATTCTAGCGCTGCGGTAGAAAAGCTACGCAGGGGTGTTACATCTGAAAGCTCCTTTCGTGGTTTGAATGCCGTTTTAAGCTGTTGGCAGAATCAGCAAAGTGTCTACAAGAGATCACGTTATTGGAACCTAGATCATAATTCCAAGCATCAAATCACGCAAGCATCACGCAAAGTAAAACCTCCAATCCCACAATTCATAAGAATCATCAATCTGCGTCACTACTGAATAGTGACGCAGACGCCCTCCCACAGCGCCCCAAAAAGCCCACCCCACCGCCCTACGGACGGTAGGCATCGGCGCTCCGCTTGCTGGCCTAAGCGCTCCAACGAGCGCCCGCTTCGCGGAAAACCCACCTTCTACATTTGAGGGTTTTAAGAGCGTTCCAGATACCTTTATTTAGCGCCTTGAGCGTCAGGAGCAAACGATCTGCACTAAAGCCAAGCGAATCTATACACCACCCCGTCAAAACCGCCTTAAACACGTTTAAATCGGTTTTATTTGAAATAGTAGAGCCTAAAAGAAAACCAAGGCTGAAACATTCCCGCTCCGCTACCCGCGAACCTCCACACAATTCACCGCGCCGCAGGGCGCTTTCTGAATCATCTACCTTGAGCTAGGTTTAGTAGGGGGTGATGAGTTAGCGCAGAAGCTTCGATCAAGCCTTACTAGGTAACACAGTTCGTGGAACGTCATAACCCACCGATGTGAAACCTATACATAAAAACTGTGGATATCAGGATGGATAAAACCGCTGCATGTACATGTCTAAAGGCTGAAGAGGAAAGCCTAAAAAGTAGGCTATATAAGGCTTCGTAACATAAACTATTGAATTATAAAACCATCGGAATTTTCTGGGTTTTGGGCTTAGTTGCTTTATGCTGCTAAATGTCATTAGGTTGTAGCTTCGCCCCTTACAAAACCTAAACTAAGTTTTCGATCAATTATGCTTTATGTTGACTACGACCATTAGGATTCAGTAATCGAAGGAAGTGCTGTTTTTGTAGCTATATAGTTGAGTGATGGCGCGTACAGACGCGCCTTTAGCTTAGGTAAAGTCAGATTTTGTACACAATCAGTTTTATTGAGGGTCGAAAAGTTATGAAAAAGTTATTTTTGGAGTGGTTAGCGTGTTTTTAGAAATGGGTTTTCTAGTTTTTATTGTGAGGGTGTAGCCCGATCTGTTGTTGTAGTTCTCAATGGGGTTGTTGTGAGGCTGAAAGCCGATCACTTTAGGAAGTTATGCACAAGTAAAATCTACGATTAAAAGAAGGATAAATAAAGGATAAAAAGGATAAGGAGAAAAAATTGGTTGTTTTTACTTTCTAAAATAATTATTTAAAAACATGACCCGTAACCTATAACTACCGAACAAGGGCTTTTTTGCTAGATTTTATTGCTGATTTTTGAGGATTTTCTCTTCTTTTTTCAATCTGAAAGTATGATTTTCGTGACCCGTAACCTATAACTACCGAAAATTTGACGACCCGTAACCTATAACTACCGAAAATTTGACGACCCGTAACCTATAACTACCGAAAATTTGACGGTTTTAGGATATAAAATGAGCTAAAAAACGACCCGTAACCTATAACTACCGAGACCCGTAACCTATAACTACCGAAAAACCGCCTGACCCGTAACCTATAACTACCGAGTTTTGGAAGTTATCCACAGAAACAGAGATTCAGGTAGTCGTATCTAATATTGTTTGTTGAGCGAGAGCAACCCGTTTATTAGCTGCCTTCATTTCTGAGATAAATTCCAGCGAAGGAAAAAGCTTATAGGCTACATCTTCTAACTTATTTCGTACTCCTCGCTCTTCCTCTTTTTCAATTCTCATCAAGATATTTTGCAATTTTAATTCTTCAAATGCTTCATCTAATGCCTTGATAGCTTGACGGGTAAGGGTATAGCTATTCAGTAGCGCACTATCTCTTTTTATCGTGCTATAACGAATGTCAAAAGTATGTGCCAAACTAGCAAACGTAAATTTATTTGCTAGCTGCTTGTGTAACCAGCGGGCAAGTTGTGTGCTGTGACTCATCATTTGGTGATAGTTATATTGTCGATATGTAAGCTGGTCTATGCTCTGTGTCACAAGAGGATGAAACTGTGCAAGCCATTTTGCTTCTGGATCTTCTTCTAATTTCTTACGAGTTACTGTTGCCAAAGCGGGAAAATAGGCGCTTACCGCGAGGCTATCGGTACTAACACCATTTCCTAGAATCTCAATGGTGCTTAAGGCAAGGATATAGAGGCTCTGTTTAATTTGCTGATAGGAGCGGCTATGCCCTCTGCGCTTGAGTTCTTCACGTAAAAGATACAGCGAGAAAACCGCTCCGCTTCGATAATCTGATTTGTCAAAATACCCTTGCTGTTGGTCAGCAGCTATTTTACGTAACGCGTCTTCTATAAGCTCTTCGTTAGCGCTGGGATAATACTCAACCGTTCTTCCATTTTCCTCAATACGAGCAGGTCTAATAACTGCTGTAAAGGTTGCTCCTCGAAAATTAAAATCAATTTTAAGAATACTTAAAAACCCTTCAGAAGATCGAAGCTTATTCATAGCCTGTTGAGATATAGAATAGCGCGGTATGCTATCCCAAAGGGCTATAGTATTGGATAGCTGGCCACGCTCATCATCAGTATTGCATAAGAAGTCCTGAAAAAGACTTAATTGCTTGTTTTTAAAAGCACTGTCTAATAATTTTTTAGTGGGCTTTTTTCGAATTAGAGTCGTCATACGTCATGTCCAATTGATTACTACATTGTATTTACTAGGTACTTTGACGTGCGCGTTTAAATGCTTTTAAGTCTTTAGTTGAAAACATTTGATTTCTACCTACCTCGCTAACAGACTGTAGTTTTCCACCTTGCACAAAACGCCTAAACGTAGGTAAAGATACTTCTAAATATTCAGCCGCTTCATTTGCTGTAAACACATCATTTTTTAAGTGCCCAAAAACCTGATCATGCGTTAAATTTTCATCACGAAATGCATTATTAGAAAGTAATATAAAAAACTTGCTACGCTCATCTGAAGGCATTTCTTTTAGGTCTATAAAAAGCTCTTCCGCAGTTAGTGCATGTCTCATGAGTTACCTCTCTTCTTTTAAGTATCGCTTGAGTTCATCATAAAAATTTTCATGCGAACCCACTTTGTAGAAGTCAATTAACAAAAGCTCTATACAAATACTTTGATCCTGCTCTTCTTGCGTTGGCAGCTTATAAGCAATCAAGTATTCCTGTCGATTAAACTTGAACTTGTATACCCATATACCAGCTAAATCTCCTACTTTAGCTTCACCTATCGAAGGATTAGCACAAATGTCTTCTACAGCATCCTCAATAGCAAGCTGTAAAGGCTTATGTGCCTTCTTTATATACTGACTAAATGGTTTTTTAAAATTGGCTTTCATGATCTCATTATGAATCAATATTGATCTCATATCAAATTTATTTTTGGTGATAATTAATATAAATTCACCATAATTTCCACCATTTTTTTGATGCAACAGTTGCAACTTCTTTTTCTGGTGCATTTTCTTGAGTTACATTTCTCTTATCTTCTAGTAAATACGTTGCTTGCTGTCGCCAGTGGTCGCGGTCTTGGCGTAGATCATCTATTTGTTTTTCCTTATCTTGCAACTGTAACTCTTTATCTTCGTTGCTTTGCAACACCATTTTTAGTTGCATTCGCAACACCTCAACATCGACCGCAACATTACTATTGCCTGTTGCATCAGCAATAGATTCTTGGGGATTAGTGTCTTCAATACGTTTTTCATATACTCTAAAAAGCTCCGAAGCATCTATTAAATAGCTGCCGTTTGACTGTTTTTCTGCTGAAAGTGTGCCTTTCTGTATGTCACGTGAGAGGGTTGATTTATTACGACCAACCTTTATTGCTGCTTGTCCGAGAGTAAATTTCATAAGGTTGCCAACCATTGATTAAATCGTTGCAAGCTACTCTACACTTTAACAATGGCGTTGCGTCATCAACCGTTGCAACACAACCATTTGCATCAAATTGCAACCCAAAATCGTTGCTTTTTTGTCGCATTTTTCAAGATTTCAAGAAAATTTTCTGTCAGTCAACGCCAAAGCTTCTCAAACCTAGCAGGATTAGTAGCCGTATAGCGCACTGTGTGTTGAATGTTTCGATGCCCCAGGTAATCTTGAATCAACCGTGTATCGGCTCCCTGATCGGCCAAAGCAAAACCGCAAGCATGGCGCAACATGTGAGGGTGTGCCTCAACTAAAAGCCCGGCCTCTTCTCCATACTTACGCATCATCTGCCAAGCAGTACGCCGATTAAGCTGGTTCCCGCGCTCACTAATGAATAGGTCATCTGTCACAGGTTCCATCTTCTTACGCTCAACCAACCAGGCTTTAATGATCCTTAGTTCCTCACCTCGTATCGGGTGACTGGTAGACAACCCCTTTTTAAGCCGTGACACATGCAGCACACGACTTTCTATATCTACCTGAGACAGCTTCAACCCGCAGGCTTCCGACACCCGCAGCCCATGCCTAAACATCATAAACAATAGACACCGATCCCGTTCAGGATTCCGGCTACCTTTGACGGCGGCCAACAGCTTATCGACTTCATGTTGGGTAAGATGTTTTCGGTCATTTTTTGAGTCATTCATCATTTTGTCCAAAGTTAGGCTTTTTCTATTCCCCTGTAAGGCTTATAGAATCTGGGGAGTTCTCATCCATTTTAGCGCAACTACAAACAAAAGGGCTTATTTTGTCCTATGTTTTTAATTAAATAATGAGTATTACCTATAAAACTTCTTGTTTTTTTACCGCAAATGAGGAAGAATAATAGGAAGTACATATGAAGGTAAAAATTATGAATACAGTAATCAAAATTGAACCTATAGAAGTAAAGGGTCGTTTAGAAGAGTTAGGACTTAAAGAGGAGTTACTAAATAACTCCATTCTTAAAGGATTGATTGCGCGTTCTGAATCAACGTTAAATCACCCTCCTCTTTATGCTGGTTTTATCACATGGGCTAATATAGTAAAAGGATTACGCGAAGAGCTTATACCTCTTGGATGGGTTCGTAATGATGAAAATATGTATTCGAGAATTTTTAATCCTACGGGTACGATAGCTATTGCTGTAGCAACAGGAGATGAAAACACAGGGAATCCTCATATAAATTCCATGACAAAATCATCTAAAGGTAATGCTACAAATAAAGCCGTTACAATTAATGCTCAATTATCTTTAAATTTTGGGTTTGAAAATATAGAAATTGAAGACAGCGAAAATAATAAAATCAAAACTTGGTTACTTATGTTTTCAATAAATAATAATGAAGTACTTAGTGAATTATCTTTACCAATTTCATTTAATGGAAAAGTAAATGGCTGGAACGAAAGAATAATTCTCGGTTCTATACCTTTAGACCCTACATCAACAGATATTCCCTTATCGCCTCTTCCACAATTACCAGACATAGACGTATTAATAAGTAGACGCGCCTAAGAAAGAATTTATGTTTAACCCTAATAGACTTACTATTGCTCGTAAAAGAAGAGGATTAACAATGACACGCTTAGCTCAACTGCTGAATGTTGAACTAAGATCTGTATCTGCTTACGAGAATGGTGAATTTATTCCATCAGAATCAACATTATTAAAAATTTCTCAAGTATTAGATTTTCCTCAATCATTTTTCTTTCAAGATGATTTAGAAGAAATTTCCCCTGATAGTGCTAGTTTTAGAGCAATGTCAAAGATGTCTGCTAGTAAAAGAGATATTGCTCTATATTCTGGTTCTATTGCTTTATTATTAAATAAAGAATTAGAAAATTTATTTTTACTTCCTTCTATTGATTTACCAGATTTTAGTAGAGAATCTAGTCCTGAAGCTGCTGCTGACTCTTTGCGTAGACATTGGGGATTAGGAGAGTTGCCTATTAAAAATATTATTCATTTATTAGAATCAAAAGGAATACGAATATTTTCACTTTGTATAGATGCTGTTGAAGTAGACGCATTTTCTTTATGGAGAGAATCACAACCTTTTATTTTTTTAAATACAATGAAATCAAGTGAAAGAATAAGGTTTGATTGTGGTCATGAGCTTGGTCATTTAGCAATTCATCGTCATGGGGCGTTACAGGGTGAAATAAATGGTTCTCAAGAAATAGAAAAAGAAGCTAATGAGTTTGCCTCTGCTTTTTTAATGCCTAGAAGTAGCGTTTTAGCTCATGCTCCAAAACTTGTTACTATAGATAAATTATTAAAGCTTAAAAAAATATGGGGTGTTTCAATTGCGGCACTTATTTATAGAATGCACCGTATAGGAATTATTTCAGATTGGCATTATCGTGAACTTTTTAAACAAATAGCAAATTTAGGCTATAGAAAAAAAGAACCTGAAACTATGCCCCATGAAACATCTCAGTTATTACAAAAAATATTTGGTGCTCTTAGAAATGAAGGCGTAAGCAAAAATGATATTTCTTCAAGAATTCATATAAATCCTGATGAAATAGAAAATCTTACTTTTGGTCTTATATTAAATACAATAAAAAGTGATAACACATTAAAACAACCTAGAACTCCTCCAACGGGAAATTTAAAGATTGTAAGTAATAAATAATACGACCTCCGCTGAAAGCAGCGGAGTATTTATTTACAATCAAGAAGTCACCAAGATGAATAAATCATGTTATTTAAAGTACCTGGCCCAAACCCAACAAACGCACTACCAGGGGCAATTGAGGATTTTGTTCCAGTAAAAGCTAAGTTTAAACGGAACAAAACCACCTTCATACGTTACTTGGGGTAGACCCAACAGTCGTGTCACCAGCCGCCATTTGACCTAAGCTGTCGTAAAACACTTGTTTTTCGGTTGCTTCTTAGCAGAAGCCAAAATAGGCCGCTGACAGTGGCAAAAAATGTATGAAA
>Ga0247733_1000431_pt1 | contig 11879 bp, 9 predicted proteins | sample UWRJL043104R2_FD_180932 | JGI IMG/M metagenome (GOLD analysis project Ga0247733, IMG submission 180932) | Plant litter microbial communities from Arlington Agricultural Research Station in Wisconsin, United States - UWRJ-L043-104R-2 | ecosystem: Environmental > Terrestrial > Plant litter >...
GCCAACCCGAATAGCTTAGAATATAGCCAACTAAAACACTGAGCCTCAGCGGGGCAGATCTCGCCAGACATATATATGCATAAACTACTATTGCTTCAGCTTCAGCAATACGCCACAGATTCGACCCTATTGGCTCAACAACCGGTGTTGCTCAAAGCCATTTCAGATTCCTATAGTGAACACGACGCCGATAAGCAAAAGCTTGATGATTCGTTAAGTGTGACCACCACGGAATTAAGTGAACGAACTCAACTACTTCGCACTCAATTACAAACATTGACTGAAACCCAGGATCAGCTACAGAAATCTCTGACCGCACTTAATGCAACTTTCGATGCAACCGGAGAAATTATTTTATCCTTGGATAATTTTGGTCGTTTAATCAAAAGCAATAAAATGGGCAAGGAACTCTTGCCGGATATTGCAAAGTACGAGGGGAAAAACCAGACGATCTCATGGCAAAACGTTCATAAAATGTTATTGAACCCATGGCATCTGAGCGAAATTATAGAATCTCTTCAAGACCAACCCAGTATTCGCCTTACGGGCACATTACATTTTACTAACGGACGCATCTTTGAATATCATTCACTACCACAGTTGCAAAACAATTTATTAATTGGTCGTGTCTGGTGTTTGCGAGATGTCACTGAAGAGAAAAAAATTGAACAGTTGATTCATCATCAAGCCTACCATGACGTGTTAACCGGCCTACCCAATCGTAATTTTCTACTTGAAAAAATTGATTCCATTATTAAAGAAAACCCGGACCCGGATAAAAAACTCGCTATCATTTTTATTGATTTGGATAACTTTAAAAAAGTAAATGATACCGATGGTCACGAGGCCGGTGATGAATTACTGCGCATTGCAACCAAACGCATGCGCAATTGTGTTCGCGAGAGCGACATTTTAGCTCGCCTAGGTGGTGATGAATTTTTGATTCTTATCGAATCCATCATTTCCCAGTCTGGACTTGAGCGGATGTGCATAAATATCCTCGAATCGCTAGCGCGTCCTTTTTTGCTGAATAATCGTAACCATTTTATCAGTTGCAGCATGGGTATTAGCGTATACCCACGCGATGATGTGATACCTGACGGCCTAATCGGCAAAGCGGATATGGCGATGTATCGCGCTAAAAAGTTAGGTAAAAATAATTTTCAATTTTACAGCGAAGAGTTGGAACGTTTAGCCCGACACCAACTGGAGCTTGAAAATGAGCTTCGCATGGCAATTAGTGCCAATCAAATTCGAATTTATTTGCAACCTGAAATTAATTTGAGCACGGGAAGAATTGTTGCCGCCGAAGCCCTGGCGCGCTGGACTAAAACAGACGGAGTTACGGTTCCGCCCATACAATTTATCGCCATTGCAGAACAGGCAAATTTAATTGGGGAAATTGGCAAACTGGTTTTTGATCAAGTATGTAGAGAAATTGCGTGCTGGAAGCAAAACGGAATCAACGACAATATTACTGTAGCGATTAATTTGTCCGCCCGTGAATTTAAAGACACTGAGCTGGTAAACAACATTCAGCGAAAACTGCTTGAATATGCTGTTGAAGGTGAAAAAATTGTTCTTGAGATAACGGAATCGTTATTTATGGAAGATAAGGAAAGTGTTTTACGCATTATGAATCAATTGCGCGATTTGGGAATTCGGTTTGCGATTGATGATTTCGGAACTGGCTACTCATCTTTCAGCTACTTACAAGATTTACCCATCAATTATTTAAAAATTGATCGGTCTTTCCTGATAGGCGTCACTCATAATAAAAAGAAATATGCAATTGCGCGCAGCATTATCGATATCTGCAACCACCTGGATTTACACGTGATTGCAGAAGGCATAGAAGATCAGGAAACTTTGGATTTTATTATCAAAAACCAGTGCACTATGGCACAAGGTTTTTTCATGCACTATCCGATGCCTACTGAAGATTTTTTGACATTACTGCTTAAGCAACAATAAAGAAGTGATGTGATTTCCTAAAAAAATTTTTTATGGAATCAATTAGCTAAGATCACTTCAGTATTGCGGAGCAGGCATATCGTTAAACGCCTGCCGTAAACGATCTCCCCAGCTTGAACGCAATTGTTGAAAATAAGGATCATCCAAGCCAATGCTGACATGAGTTTTAATGCGTAGACTGTCGGTTTCGTAAATCAATAAATCCAAGGGCATACCAACGCTTAAATTGGAACGAATGGTTGAATCCATGGAAATTAAAGCGCATTTGGCAGCATCTTTTAAACTGGTGCCGGGCTGAACTACACGGTCAATGATAGGTTTGCCATATTTGGACTCACCCACTTGGAAATAAGGTGTCTCGCGCGTGGTTTCAATAAAATTTCCCGCCGCATAAATTTGAAATAAAGCCGGTGGCTCGCCATGTATTTGTCCACCAAAAATAAAACTTGCCGCAAATTCCAAACCAAATTCTTTGAAAGAATCAGCATCCCGCGCATAAACTTTTCGTAACGCGTCACCAATAATACGAGTAGCTTCCACCATATTTTTTGCATCAACCAATGCACTTTTTTCGATGGGTTTTAATTCGTTAATTACCGCTTGACTGATTGCTAAATTACCCGATGTTAACAACACCATCACGCGATCACCGGGAAGCTCTAACACTGTGATCTTTCGAAAAGTGTTGATGTGATCTACTCCCGCGTTGGTACGCGAATCAGACAAAAAAACTAAACCAGAATCAACTTGCAGTCCAATACAATATGTCATACATCTAAACCTTGGAGATGGGCTCCAAGGTTAGACTCAGAGCAGAAAAATCATTGATGTTGAAATCCTTTGGCAGATGCCAATTCAACCGGTGGATAAGACACTATAGATTGTAGCAGTACACCTGCAGAATCTGGATGGGCAATACGAACATTTACCTCCATCGCCTCTGCTCCGCCACCATGACGCACACCGCGAACGGGACAAGCGTCCAAATAATCTCGGCCAACTGCAAGACGACAATGTTCAGACGCAGCGAAGTTCGCGTTCGTGATATCGAAACTCACCCAACCCGTGCCCTCAAGCCAAACATCGGCCCATGCGTGACTGGCAGCGTGATCAGAATCTCCTGGATGAATATAACCACTCACATAGCGCGCCGGTAAATCGAGTGCGCGGCAGCAGGCAATAAAAATATGCGCATGATCCTGACAAACACCGCTCCCCACATTCAACACCTCCGCAGCCGTACTCGTAACTGAACTTGCACCAGGAATATAAGCAACCGCGTGCTGAATGCTATCGATTAATTTAAACATTGAATCAATAGAACCACGTTTGGAACGATAAACTGCCATCGAAAGTTCTTTGATGGCCATGTCCGCCATCGTTAAATGCGTAGGCTGCAAATAAACCAGTAGTGGAACTTCGCCGCCATCTGATGGCAAATGTGCATTTTCTTTGGAAATTTCAACTTGCCCAGTGACACTAATTCGAATTTCTGCATGCGGCCGGTCAAGCACCAGAATATGGCCAACATTTCCATAGGCGTCGAGATGTCGTTGATATTTTCCAGGCGTGGTAATTTTCCAATCAATAGCTTGTTGGTGCGTTTCCTGACGCGGCGTTAATCGCAAATGCTGAATTGTGTAATCCACCGGAGTGGAATATCGGTAAACCGTTTCGTGCTGGATATTTAGCAGCATAAAATTTCCCTCTCGTTTTCGTTGTGGTTAGTTTGCTCAGGCAGCACGCATAGGCATTAAAAAATCATGGCTAATTCGCATACCTAAATCGTAAATTCGATTTTGAAATTGTTCCAAATATGGATGTAAACCCTCCTCTAAAATTTCCTCTATTTTTACGTAACGTAATTGCGCACTAAGTTGACCCGCTAATCGTTGGGTCTCATGTGAGTGTTGATTCGCTAATTTTTGTAACATCATCGCCACTTCGTTCATGCAAGTAGTTAACGAGCGAGGTAGCTCAGAATTAATAATAAGTAATTCTGCGACTTTACTGGGCAATACACTGTCGCGATATACACGACGATAAATTTCAAATGCCGATACGGAGCGTAACAAGGCACCCCATTGATAATAATCTGCTGCAGTTCCAATAGGTTCACCTTCAGCAATTAGATAATATTTCACATCCAATAATCGTGCCGTATTATCTGCCCGTTCGAGATAAGTTCCTAAACGGATAAAACAGAATGCATCGTCGTGCAGCATGGTTCCAAAAGTCACGCCGCGTGAGAGCGATGAGCGCGTTTTTACCCATTCGAAAAAACCTGAAAATTCTTCATCCTGTAATTTCCGTTTGCTTACATTAAGCATTTCAAGCCACGTTGAATTTATTGTTTCCCACATTTCTGAGGTTAAAGTTCCGCGCACCGCATGTGCATTTTCACGCGCCGCTTTTAAGCACGAAAAAATTGAAGATGGATTGTGTGAATCAAAAACCATAAACGCTAATACATTTTCTGCACTCACTTCCGGATAGGTTTTTGAATATGCAGGTAATTGGTCGTTGCATAAAAGTGCGGCTTGCCAATTTCTGCTTGCACTTTCGGCAGACTGCGGCGCCAGTGAAGTTTGCCAGGTGATATCCAGCAAACGCGCAATATTTTCAGCACGCTCTATATAACGTGACAACCAAAATAAATGATCTGCCGTGCGTGATAACATTTTTTTCTCCGTCAGTTTTGCAGCAAAAAATACAACTTAACTCTAAAAAGTTAATTATTTTTAAACGCTATTCTTCAAGCACCCAGGTATCTTTTGTGCCGCCACCTTGAGAGGAATTTACCACCAGAGAACCTTCGCGTAACGCCACACGTGTTAGGCCCCCGGGCACCATGCGAATATCTTTTCCAGACAATACAAAAGGACGTAAATCTATGTGGCGCGGTGCTATACCAGCATCTACAAAAATCGGACAGGTTGATAAAGCGAGCGTAGGTTGTGCAATATATTTGTTTGGGTTTGTCATTAAATGTGTGCGAAATTCATCAATTTCTGCTTTAGTCGCAGCAGGCCCAACTAACATTCCGTAACCGCCTGCACCGTGGGTTTCTTTTACAACCAGTTCATCCAAATGCGCTAACACATATGCCAAATCCTCAGGCTTTCTGCACATGTGTGTAGGTACATTATTTAAAATTGGCGCTTCATCCAAATAGAAACGAATCATGTCGGGCACGTAGGGATAGATAGATTTATCATCTGCTACACCAGTTCCAATTGCATTTGCAAGTGTTACTCGGCCAGCGCGATAAACCGATAATAATCCTGCTACACCTAGCATTGAATCCTGACGAAATGCGAGCGGATCTAAAAAGTCGTCATCCAATCGGCGGTAAATAACGTCCACACGTCTCGGTCCCTGAGTAGTGCGCATGTAAACCGAATCATCGCGCACAAATAAATCGCGTCCTTCAACTAATTCAACACCCATTTGCTGCGCGAGAAATGCATGTTCAAAATAAGCGGAGTTAAAACTTCCAGGCGTTAATACAACAACCGTTGGATTTTCCACACCTTGCGGAGCGCAAATGCGCAAATTGTCGAGCAACATATCAGGGTAATGTTGCACCGGTGCTACAGCATGTTTTACAAATAATTCAGGAAATAATCGCATCATCATTTTGCGATTTTCGAGCATGTAAGACACGCCGGAGGGAACGCGTAAATTATCTTCCAGCACATAAAATTCGCCCGCACCCGCACGCACCATATCAACGCCCGCGATGTGTGCGTAAATATTGTTGGGTACATCAACACCTTGCATCTCAGGTCGATACTGGGCATTACGTAAAATTTGTTCGGCGGGAATCAAGCCCGCACGTAAAATTTCCTGGCCGTGATAAATATCGTGGAGAAATAAATTCAACGCTTTGACACGTTGCTCTAAACCTTTTTGTAACATTTTCCATTCGTCAGATGGAATTACGCGAGGGAGTAAATCAAAAGGGATTAAGCGCTCTGTACCTGCCTCTTCACCATAAACCGCGAAGGTAATTCCCAAACGATGAAACGTTAAATCAGCTTCTGCTTTTTTACGCGCTAAACGTTCTTTCGGTAAGTTATTTAACCATTGACCGTAGGCCTTGTAGTGAGGTCTCAAAGCCTCCGGGGCGACCATCATTTCATCGTAAAAAACAGGTTTAGCCATTTGACACCTACAAACTTATTATGGGTAGCGAGAATGGAGCGAAATACGTGCCAAGAAAATAGTGGCTTTTGTGAGGATTTAGTAGGACAAACGCACCATCAAAAAGCACGAATTGGATTTGCCTAAATATTAGCGCTGTTTTGATGCAAATATAAAAAATCTAACTAATTTTCACATGAACTGAAAAAGATTGGTGCAATTAAAAATAGCAGGGGCACACAAGTGCCCTTTTTTGGCAGAGTGAAGCGACAATATTTTATTTTATCAACCGTATAGCAAACGGAACACGAAAGCCTTTGCCTTGGGATGTGGCTATCACACCCAAAATACAAAAGACTACGTTTAAAATTCCTATGGCAAATAACACCAGAAATCCTATCAAAATAATACACAGAACCCAGCCGATAATGGTTCCGATAAACACCGTAATAGACCAGTTCAAAGCCTCTTTACTTTGATCCGCCAAATAACGATCTTCAGTTTTGATCAAATAAATTACTAAAGCGGGAATAAAACTAAAAAAAATAGTACCGAGCCACATTAGCAGGGCAATATTTTTTGAATCCTGAGAAACAACAGTCGGCAGATTTTGAGATTCACTCTGAGTGCTAAAAGAGTCTTCCATAGAAGTCACCATAATATAAAGTCGAGGAAAAGTGTCAAACAACGCAATCACTATAAGTATCCTCCGCTACAGCATGCCACGGCAATATTTATGAACTTCTACCGAATGAAAATGTTCATTCACGCTGCAGCGAGAGCAAGATTCGTCTGAAATAAGCGATAAAAAATGGTATAGTGCGCGCCTTTAAAATCATAGTAAACCTTTACCAGGAACCCGTATTGGTGTGGCTAAGCAGAGCTTTGAAATGTGATTTATTTATGCTTAAAGCCTACTGCCTTAACCAATCGCGTGGGTACCCCTAACATTGGTATGTTTAAGCTTTCACTAGTGTGTTTGAAGTACCTTTTAAAAATATTGTTAACAATTGCAGCAAGCTCGTAGAACTCGTAGGAAACTCATGACCAACTCGTCCAAAACTCATACTCGTAAAATCCTCGTCACCAGCGCACTTCCCTATGCCAATAGCGATTTGCACCTAGGCCATATGCTTGAGCAAATCCAAACCGATATATGGGTGAGGTTTCAAAACCTGCGCGGTAACGACTGCCTTTATTTCTGTGCGGATGATGCACACGGCACCGCTATCATGCTGAAGGCTGAAGAGAAAGGCATCACTGCGGAAGAACATATCGCAAATATTAAGCTGGACCATGAAGCCGTATCTGCCGGTTTCAATATCAATTTTGCCAACTTTTACAGTACTCATTCTGAAGAAAATCGCGATCTGTCTTACATGATCTATGATCGCTTACAAGCCAACGGCCATATCGCAAGCCGCAAGATTTCCCAGGCTTATGATCCTGAAAAACAGCTTTTTCTCGCGGATCGCTACATAAAAGGCACATGCCCAAAATGTAAAAGTGATGATCAATATGGCGATAACTGCGAAAAATGCGGTGCAACCTATTCGCCAATGGATTTACTTAATGCTAAATCTACAATTTCTGGTGCCACACCTATCGCTAAAGATTCAGAGCATTTTTTCTTTACACTACCTGCGTTCAGCGACTTTTTAAAAAGCTGGACCCGCGCTGGACATTTGCAAGATGAAGTTGCCAACAAAATGGCCGAATGGCTCGACAGCGGTCTGCAGGAGTGGGATATATCGCGCGATGCACCCTACTTCGGCTTTGAAATCCCCAACCAACCCGGAAAGTTTTTTTACGTTTGGCTGGATGCACCTATAGGTTACATCGCCAGCTTAAAAAATTATGCGGACAAACACGGCATTGATTGGATGGATTACTGGAAACAAGATTCAACTGCTGAGGTTTATCATTTTATCGGCAAAGATATTATTAACTTCCACGCTTTGTTTTGGCCTGCCATGTTGCACTCCGCCAAATTACGCACACCTACCCAAATTTGCGTACATGGTTTTGTGACTGTTAACGGCACAAAAATGAGTAAATCGCGCGGCACTTTTATTAATGCAAAAACTTACCTGGAATATTTGAATCCGGAATACTTGCGTTATTATTTCGCTGCAAAACTCACCAGCGCGGTGGATGACATAGATCTAAATCTTGAAGATTTCATTCAACGCGTAAATAGCGATCTCGTTGGAAAAGTTGTAAATATTGCTAGCCGTACCGCAAAGTTTATTAACAATGCTGGTGGCACGCTTACCACTGAGATTGCTGATGTGAATTTGTGGCAAAAATGTGTCGATGCCGGTGAAACAATTGCCGCTCATTACGAAGCGCGCGATTACAGCAAAGCGTTGCGTGAAATTATGGCACTAGCAGATTTAGCCAACGAATATATTGCTGCGAAAGAACCGTGGAAACTGGCGAAGCAAGCAGGTGCAGAAGCGCAAACACAACAAGTGTGTACGCTCGGCATCAATATGTTCCGCGCGATCCTCACTTATTTAAAACCTGTTGTTCCTTCGCTCACTGCAGATGCCGAAGCATTTCTCAATGAAACACTGAGTTGGACGGCACCTATAAATTTTCGCGGCGGGGAAAAAATTAATGAGTTTAAACCACTGCTGACCCGTGTGGAAAAAGAAAAGGTAGATGCAATGTTAGAAGCGACTAAAGAAGTACTCGCTGCGGCCGTATCGCCAAGCGCAGTTCAAAAATCAGTTGGCCCATTGGCGGAAAATCCTATCGCAGATGAAATAGAGTTCAGCGATTTCGCAAAAATAGATTTGCGTATCGCATTAATTGAGCATGCAGAACACGTGGAAGGTTCAGATAAACTATTGCGTTTAACGCTGGATCTCGACGGCGAAAAACGCAATGTTTTCTCCGGCATTAAAAGCGCATATGACCCAAAAGATTTAATTGGCAAACTCACTGTTGTTGTGGCCAATCTAAAATCACGCAAAATGAAATTTGGCGTAAGTGAAGGTATGGTATTGGCAGCAGGCCCAGGCGATAAAGAAATTTATCTCCTGGAACCTCATACCGGTGCCAAACCAGGTCAACGCGTAATGTAATTATTACTACCGTTCGCGCTCATGGCGAACGGAAAAGTAACAGGTAATCGAATGTCCATTAACGAATTCTTTTTAATTTTGCTCGGCACAATATTTGTGAATAATTTTGTGCTCGTGCAATTTTTAGGTTTGTGCCCGTTTATGGGTGTATCTAACAAATTAGAATCCGCCATTGGCATGGGCGCAGCTACAACCTTTGTAATGACACTCGCATCTGTTTGCACCTATCTCGTCGATCACTGGATGCTCGCTCCGCTAGGTTTGGAATACTTGCGCACCATCGCATTTATTTTGGTGATAGCTGCCGTTGTTCAATTTGTAAAAATGTTTATGGAAAAAACCAGCCCGTTGCTATATCGCGTGCTAGGGGTATTTTTACCCTTAATTACGGTGAATTGTGCTGTACTTGGCGTCGCACTCTTAAACACTCAGAAAGCGCACAATTTTTTTGAATCCACTCTTTACGGTTTTGGCGGAGCTCTAGGCTTTTCCATAGTCCTGATTTTATTCTCCGCCATGCGCGAACGACTTGCAGTAGCAGATGTTCCCCAACCATTTAAAGGCGCAGCGATTGGAATGATTACCGCTGGTTTAATGTCACTCGCTTTTATGGGATTCACAGGTTTAGCCGCACATTAAATTTATTTTTTCCTTGTCCGCTGACTAAAAAATTTTATGGTTGAATTAATTTTTTACAATCCAATTGCCTCAGCACTTACTGCACTTGTAAGTCTGTCGTTATTGTTTGGGGCAATTCTTGGGTTTGCGGCCGTGCGCTACAAAGTCGAGGGCAATCCCATTGTTGAAAGAATTGATAATATTTTGCCGCAAACCCAATGCGGTCAATGCGGTTATCCAGGTTGCAAACCTTACGCACAAGCTATCGTGGGCGGCGATGCCATTAATAAATGCCCACCCGGTGGCCAATCGGCTATTAATGCGCTTGCTGATTTATTGGATATCGAAGCCCCACAATTAGATGCCGAACATGGCGCAGAACCAGAAGTAAAAAAAGTGGCATTTATTCGTGAAGCAGAGTGCATTGGTTGCACTAAATGCATTCAAGCTTGCCCTACCGATGCGATTCTGGGTGCTGCGAAACAAATGCACACAGTCATCGTAGATGAATGTACAGGTTGCGATTTATGTGTAGACCCTTGCCCCGTAGATTGTATTGACATGCTTCCTGTTACAGAGCATTTATCAACATGGTCTTGGGAATTGCCGAACGCTAAACCTCGTAATTTAATTGCTAGCGATAAACATCAGCAGGATCAAGCAGCATAATGAATAGCGCATCTGATTCTGCAAATCGCCTCATTAAAATATGGGATTTCCCTGGCGGCATTTATCCACCAGAAAATAAAATACAATCAACACAATTACCCCTGGGTAACTTGCCGATTCCACCGAAGCTTATTATTCCGCTCAACCAACATATAGGTGCCCCCGCAAAACCCGTGGTGCAAGTTGGAGACACAGTGTTAGCAGGACAATTAATTGCTGAAGCGGACGGTATTTTTAGCGCAAATGTACATGCTTCAAGTTCCGGAAAAATTATTGCGATTGAAAATTATGTTCTACCGCATCCATCTGGAATGAGCAGCGAGTGCATTCACATCGAAACTGATGGTGAGCACAAATTTATCGCTTTCGAAATTTGCGAAAATTATTTAACCATAGATCATTTAACGTTACTCGCTAAAATTCGTAGCGCCGGTATTATTGGTCTTGGTGGAGCGGGTTTTCCAACCGCCGTAAAATTGAGTACAAAATCAACGCAAAAAATTGATACGTTGATAATTAACGGAGCGGAATGCGAGCCTTACATCACTGCAGACGATATGCTTATGCAAGCTCATGCAGATCAGATTATCGCAGGCGCTTTTTTACTAAGTTATATTTTGCATCATCCACAACGCATTGTAATTGGTGTGGAAGACAATAAACCTAAAGCTATCGCAGCATTAAAAACTGCCATTAAAAATTTTAAAAAATCAGATAAAGATTCAGACATTGAACTTGCAGCGATACCTGCAAAATATCCCTCAGGCGGCGCAAAACAATTGGTCCAGATTTTAACTGGTCGCGAAATTTCTCACGGCCATCACTCTGCCGATGTAGGCGCGATCTGCGTTAACGTCGCCACCGCTGTGGCTTCATGGCGCGCGGTTTTTTTTGGCGAACCCTTAGTATCTCGAATCACAACGGTGGTTGGCGAATCACTTTCAACACAACGCAATATCGAGGTTCTAGTAGGCACGCCTATCGATTATGTTTTGCAGCATCACGGATTTAATGTTGCAAAAGCATCACGCGTTATTATGGGCGGCTCCATGATGGGATTTACACTTCCAGATTTACGTGCGCCCGTTATTAAAACCACAAATTGCATTCTCGCACCTGACAAAAAAGAAGCACCTTTACCGCCACCAGCGCAAGCTTGCATTCGCTGCGGACTATGTTCGGAAGCGTGTCCAGCCAGCCTGCTACCACAGCAATTATTCTGGTACGCACAAGCAGAAGATGTAGAGCGATTACAAGCACATAATATTTTTGATTGTATTGAATGCGGCGCCTGCTCCTATGTATGCCCCAGTAAAATTCCGTTGGTGCAATATTATCGCGCGGCGAAAGGAACAATTCGCAACCAAATCAGTGAAAAAG
>Ga0247733_1000432_pt1 | contig 11837 bp, 19 predicted proteins | sample UWRJL043104R2_FD_180932 | JGI IMG/M metagenome (GOLD analysis project Ga0247733, IMG submission 180932) | Plant litter microbial communities from Arlington Agricultural Research Station in Wisconsin, United States - UWRJ-L043-104R-2 | ecosystem: Environmental > Terrestrial > Plant litter >...
TTTTCATACATTTTTTGCCACTGTCAGCGGCCTATTTTGGCTTCTGCTAAGAAGCAACCGAAAAACAAGTGTTTTACGACAGCTTAGGTCAAATGGCGGCTGGTGACACGACTGTTGGGTCTACCCCTAATCAGGATACTCTGTATTTTATCATTTGTTATATGGCGGGGCTGATTACTGCGCTAATCGGCCTGTATATCTGGAATGGAGAACAGATGTCCAGAATAGAAAATAACCAGTTGCAGATGATTAGAGAAATAGCAGCATTAAGACCTAAAATCTCTAAGCCCATAGTGAAACATAGGCGCAAGGCGGCGACTCAAAAAAATGATGTGGCAGATGAGGAATCTGATTTGAAGACGACGGATAATGAAGAGGTGCAGTAGTATTTTAGGTAGTGAATTAGATGAGTTGAAAAGTTGTTGTATTGGTCACCCTGTCAATCAGACAAAGGGCAAAAGCGCCTAGTAAAGAGCAATGCATTTCAACTTATATAATTCACTACCATTGTGGTATACACACGCTTTGTGTGTATTTCTATATAATAAATTTTAGGAAAGTGCACCGATTTAGGTGTCTATTTAATGTTAGAAATCAGTAAAAACAAGGTAGTAATATGATGTATATCAATTATGAATCTACAACACAAGATATTGTAGAAGCACAGTTTAGAGCATTTAAAGGTAATAAACTGTATAAAAAATCTAAGATACAGAATGCAATTTCCTGTCCTCTTCTAGGTATTGTTATTATATTTTTTGCTACTTATTTTAATCACAAAACCAAACCAATTTTTTATATATGCTTAGCATTAATGTTATTAATTTCTCTTTATAGCTTTTTAACTTATGATAAATATTTAAAAAAAAGATTAAAAAAAATTCATATCGATCAGTATGGCGATAAAACTCTTCCAGCACAATATAAGGTAGATGATAAAAATTTAACTTTTTGCAAAGACGGCTGTTCTATATCCTTTGAATTACGCAAAATTTCAAAAATAATAAAAAATGACAATGACATAGAAGTTCAATTTATAAACGGTGATTTATGCATTATTCCTAATAAAGCTTTCACTAATGAAGATCAAAAACTTATTTTTATAGCATCATTAAAAGTTATTGCATCATAATATTTAAATGATTTAAGTTACTCTTTTAATAAAATTATTAGCTTAATTTCTAACAAGTCGTTCAACAGGAAGGTAACCAGCGTCGCTGGTTACCCCAGGGCAATTGCATGAGAATTTTTAGTTGAGTAATCCTAGGTGTAGCGACCTGCAATCATCCGAGGGTCGGCCTGCAATCATCGCATTGGCAGGCCGGAATTAACTGATTCTATAAAAACAGCTCGACCCGAATTAGTTGCAACTGAGCCTGCAATCATCCGTTTCGACCTGCAATCATCGGTCACTCGACCGGAATTAACTGCAACTATCCTGTCCATAAAACGGTCGTTTTTAGCACTCATTTCCGTACTCAATTTTTAGGAAATTAAATTTTATAAGATTAAAAAGTTATTTTTCATAACTCAAAGTAGACAGATTATGTTACGACTTACAATACCTGTTTTCAGCAATAAATCATGTCAGTTTAATTATTGCAATTAAGTTATAAAAACAGTGATAGAAGGTAAAATAATATACTGTGAAAGCCTAAACTCTTATACTTGTTTTTAAGATTTATAATTTTTTCTAAGATATTTTTATTTATTCTACGAGTATGGAAATACATAATATTTATAAATTTTCATACTTAGATATAAAGTATGAGTTTCCGTACTCTGTTTTTAAGGGAAATTAGTTCAGTAACTTGAGTACGGAAATGAGTGTTAAAAACGACCGTTTTATGGACAGGATAGTTGCAGTTAATTCCGGGCGAGTGACCGATGATTGCAGGTCGAAACGGATGATTGCAGGCTCAGTTGCAACTAATTCGGGTCGAGCTGTTTTTATAGAATCAGTTAATTCCGGCATGCCAATGCGATGATTGCAGGCCGACCCTCGGATGATTGCAGGTCGCTACAGTTACAGATACACAGCGCATTAAATGATTTTAAAGAACAGAATAATGAAGCACTCAGGCAAACGCTTTATAAAGCAACTGAAGGGCTGGAACAAACCTGTCATTACGCTAAAAATAGACTGAATAATCAGGATACTCTATATTTTGTCATTTGCTATGTGGCAGGATTAATCACGGCTCTACTCGGCATGTATATTTGGAATGGGGAGCAACTTTCTAAAATAGAAAATAATCAGTTGCAGATGATTAGAGAAGTAGCAGCATTAAGACCGAAAATCTCTAAGCCCATAGTGAAGCATAAGCGTAAGGTGGCGACTCAAAAAAATGATGTGTTAGATGAGGAGTCTGATTCAAGGATGACGAATGATAAGGAAACACAGTAGTTGGTTGGAATTTATAGGTAGACTACGGGATATAATTTTTATTTATTTATAATATCAAGTTTTATTGGACAATTTTGGTGTTGAATTAATGTAAAAGTAGGAGTTACCTAATATGAAAACCATTACTAAAATACTAGCAATAATTGCGGTATTGCTAAGTATTGCTTTTGCAAAAAGTATTGCGCAAATAGTAGGTAAATCTAATTTTAATAATTATAATAAAGACAATTCTGAAATTGTAATTGAAAAGCTATTAATTGATACATCTAAGAAAATTAATGCAAAAGTTCCTATTATGGTTGATGAAAGTACTCGTTTAGATACTACTATTAGTGCTGGTAACCATTTAATTTCTAAATATACTATTGTCAATTTATCAGAAAAAAAATTGAATAAAAGTAGTCTTGAACAAGAAATGAAAAAAATGCTTGTTAAAAACCAGTGTGGCAACGAAAAAATGTTTAATCTTCTTAAAATGGGTGTTGAATATGATTATATGTATGAAGATAAAGATGGGAATTTAATTTTTTCTATTAATATAGCTAAAAAAGATTGCAAAATTTAAAATCATTAATTTTTAAAAAAATGGAAAATATAAAGCAAATTTTATTTCAAGCAGAATTTCGATTAAATCAATCTTTAATTGAGTATGAAAATGAGTCTTTAAGTCTAGCTATAGAGTTTCGCGAACTAAAACTTCAAGCTTCTATTTTTCAATATGAAATATGTTAGAAAATGGCAAATATTCATTAATAATGAACCAATAGATTTTGCTTTTAAGGTAAGCTTAAAAGGTATAATTCATTATTTTTATAAATATAATAAGTTAATTTATGAAAACTACAAATTATATTTTTGTTGAAACAGAACAAGAGAAAAAAAGTGAATTATTATATAAATTAAATGGTTATGTTTTTCATGTAAGCAATATAGAAAACTTGAATTCTATTAAAATGGATAAACAAATAAATCCTAATATTGATAAGAGATATACAACTCAATTTGGTTATATGAATAGTGGATTCTTTCGTAATCGTGGATGTGTTTCATTGTTTGATTATCGTTCTGAGGTTACAGAAGAAGTTCAATCTCATCGAAACAGGCTTGATCCATTTCAAGCCGCACGACCAGGAGTTTATGGAAAAGATGGTATTGTAATATTTCTTATAAAAAGAGATTTAAATTTTTATAAAGAACTTATTTTATGGGATAAATGGAATGAAGAAAATGCATGGCAAGAACAGATTGTTCCTTATGTTGAAGTTGGATATCCTAAACCTATTTCTATTAATCTTATAGAAGAAATAATTTGTGTCAAAATTAATGAAGATCCATTTATAAAAATTCTCAGAAGGAAGCCAAGTTCTAGGTCTTAGAAACCTTTAAATATTATTTCAATAGCCTTATCTTATCTATCGCTATCTTTGGACAAAATAAGCCAAAAAGACTACTGTTTAGCCAAAGTAGATGACAACTCCCCAGGTTTTATAAGCCTTAAAGAGCAATAGAAAAAGACTAACTTTGGACAAAATGATAAAAATAATTTCAAAGATAGGAAATTCCCAATATTTTATAGGTATACCATGTCGATATACTGGTATGACAAATGGTATAGCAAAGGTATAGCGTGTCCACAGTATCTATAAACAAAGCGGCTAAGTTGGTTGGTGTATCAGATAAAACAGTCAGAAGGAAAGTTGCTTCTGGTGAATTGTCATACCAAATGTCTGGGGATGGTAGCAATATAAAATTAATAGAAATATCTGAATTAATAAGAGTTTTTGGAAGTATACAGGGTCATGACTATGGCAGTGGTATAGGACAAAGTCATACCATGTCTAATAGCTCAAATGATAGTGTCATTGCAGAATTAAGGGATAGAGTCTCTGATTTAAAGGTTCAAATAAATCAATTATCTGAGCAAGTTTCTATAAAGGATGATCAACTATCTCATGCTAACTCTCAAATACGAGCTTTGTTACCATCGCCTAAACAAGAGTCTTCAGTGAATACAATACTAAAAGACTTTGGTATACCTTTGTCTATAGTCATTGGTATGGCATGTCTAGGGGTTTTGGTATACCTGGCTATACACAAATAAAGTACATATTTCCTTGTCTTTGTACGTTACTTGCGTATAATTGTAGCAATGAAAGCCTTATTTATAGAACTTCCACCCTTCGAGCGTCATCGCCAAGAATACTTAGACGATGATGCGTTCAATAATTTTCAAAAAATGTTACTTAAAAATCCAACTGCTGGCGATGTTATCGAGGGTACTGGAGGCTTAAGAAAAGTCCGTTTTGCTGATGCCAAGCGCAGAAAAGGAAAACGTGGGGGACTACGGATAATTTATTACTGGTGGATTAGTGGTTTGCAGTTTTGGCTTTTTACTGTTTACGATAAAGATGAAATGGACGATCTTACATTTAAAGAACGTAAAGCATTAAAAGCTATGTTGGATAAAGAATCTGACGCAAGGGGAAAATCATGAAAAGAAATTTATTTGAAGAATTAACGGAAGGTTTTGAAGCCTTAGAAGCCGAGCGAGAAGGTAAAATTACCCTTCGTACACACGCAATTCCGGTTCAATTAGTAGCAACCGTGTCAGCAGATGAATTAATAGGTTTGCGCCAAAAACTTAAGCTATCACGGGCGGTATTTGCTCGTTATCTACGTACAAAAGAACGTACACTAGAAAATTGGGAACAAGGTCGCGCAAAGCCAAATGCTCAAGCAGCTTTATTAATTAAGCTTGTAGAAAAATTTCCTGATACAGTAGAAAGATTGGCACTTATTTAAAGATAACATTTAAGGCAATAATATGGTTTTGAAAAATATAACAGATGCTTTAAATATTATTAATAATATATCAAATAAGCAAAAATCAAAAAATAATAAAAAAGAACAAGAAATAATACAAAATAATGTTGTACAACTTCCTTTATGGCCTGAAGAAACGAGAGCTTTACCTAATGTTGTAGCACGGTCAGCATTATTTGGTGTGGTGAGGCGCGGGAAACGACGCTATATAAAGCGTGAACCAATCGCATCAATTAGCGGCGTAGAAATCACCTATACAGGTGAACAATTAGACCAGGGCGATTTAGATGTATGGCTTGCTATGTTACATATAACACGATCTCAAGAACTTGGTAAAGAATATAGATTTTCTGCTTACGCAATATTAAAACTTCTTGGTAAAACATATTCTGGAAAAAGCTATGATACGTTAGATATGCGTATAACACGTATGAAAGCGACCGCTGTAGAAATAGGAAATGGTAGATATAGTTATGAAGGAAGCTTAATTGATTCTGTTTATCGAGATAAAGAAACAAAAGAATATGTGGTTATCTTAAATAATAATTTGGTTAATTTATTTGGAAAAGATCAATATACATTATTAGATTTTGAATTAAGAAATTTACTAGATGGGCATCAATTAGCGCAATGGCTACAAGCTTTTTATGCAACGCATGCCGAACCATATCCTATTAGCGTTTCAAAGCTTCGCCAACTATGTGGAAGTGATACCTTAGACTTATGGAAGTTTAGGCAGTCTCTTAAGGATGCACTAAAAATAGTTTCTGATGGGTATGCAAAACAAAAAAGACAGTTCAGTTTTTCAATAGAAAACGATCTGGTCTTTGTAGAGTCAGACTTAAGCAAAAGTCAAAAATGGCACGTCAAAAAAGCTCAATTAGAGGGTAAAAAAAGGTAGTGTATTTTAGGGTAGTACACTATTGTACTTGCTGGTAGGTTGTATTGTACTTGCTGGTAGGTTGTATTGTACTTGCTGGTAGGTTGTATTGTACTTGCTGGTAGGTTAGAAAAAGTTACTAACAGGATATTTATTTGATTTATTTATTAAAAATAGCTACCTCGTTTTTTTGCTAATCTTTTATTAATCTTTTATTAATCCACGCGCACGAAAACAGCCTGTGGATAAGTTTGAATTTTTCGGGGTAAAACGAAGTACAAAAAATGATCGGGCGATGCCCTCAGAGCAACCCTCAAAAAAATCAAAAATAGCCCCTAACGGGGGAACAAAATTTTTAAACCGCCAAACCCACCCAAAACGTTTTCGCTTCGCTACCGTCATCGCCCATTCAAATTTTCGTTGGCAACATCCACCAAAAACCGGGTTTGGTAAGGGGTGATGATCAACGGCTATGGGAAGTAACACGATTTTGTGTAGGTCAAAGCAAGGTGACTTGTTTTTAGGCATAACCACCAATACCTTATAAAATAAGGCTTGTAAGGTAGTTACTCCATCTGTTACGCACAGTTTTTGGAGATAAACGAGCTATCTTTGAAATTCCCCTGACTTCCAAAAACCGTTTTTAAGGCGTTTTAAGGCGTTTTAAAATTGTGTGACGATAATTTGTACATTGTTTTTGTTTTGCGTTGCTCCTAGGTGCCTTAAAACTCGAAATTGAGGCATTTTTGATCGTGTTTGAGGGTGTCATTTTCACCTGATCGTCAAAAATCACCTTTTCGGCGGTTTTCGCTTACACCTCTGGATCGTTAAATAGTCCTTGAATAAAATTCGGTTATAAGCGAAAATTGATTATGTACGAAATACTTCACTACACCACAACAGACGGTAAAGATGTGTACCAAGACTGGTTTAAAAAGTTAAAAGACACTACCGCGAAAACCTCCATTTTTAGACGTGTTAACCGCGTAGAGAAAGGAAATTTCGGTGACCATCAATTTTGCCGTGATGGTGTATGGGAACTTCGTATAGATGTAGGTGCAGGCTACCGCGTGTATTACTCCATCCAAGGTAAGCAGGTTGTTGTTCTGCTATCTGGGGGTAATAAAGGGTCTCAAGATGCTGATATAGATCGCGCCATAGCCAATCTTGAAGACTGGAAAAAAAGGATATGAGCCATGCGAGATAGATCACACGATGAAGCAACTGCTGAAATGTTCCGCGAAGATCCTCAATTCGCAATTGATATGCTAAATAGCATCCTTGAAGATGGCGATCAAGGGGAGTTACTCATTACGCTTCGCCAAATGGCAAAAGCCTTTGGAGGCGTTCAAGTTGTGGCTGAAAAAGCACACCTTAATCCCACGCATATCTACAAAACCCTTTCATCTAAAGGTAATCCAGAGTTGAAGAGCCTATCGGCCATTCTTCATGCAATGGGGCTACGCTTGGCAGTTCAACCACTGGCTTTAGCATAAACGCGCTACTTTTTATCAAGCGCTGCATCCCCTAACCGTTTCCATTCTTGCCGTTTTTCAGGGGTGATACTGGGTGCTTTTGCCATGTTGATTAATGCCCCTAAAAGTTCCCCCCTATCCCATTCCTGAAGCCCTGCCAATTCGATCAAAAGCCCCTGCTGTATCAGCCTATGATTGCGTTCCTTTCGTGTAGCTTCGCTGGCGGCTCTCTTCTCTTCATGAAGTATCCTGGAAGCTTCTGCCCGTGCTTTGTTCGCTCTGACTGTTGCCCGTTCTGCTTTTACGATGGCGTTAAACTTCTTTTCGTCGCTAGCTGTACGTTCAGGTTTCTCGTAAAGCAGGACAAGAAGCTCCTGTTGTTCCGTGCGGTTTTTCAGCGCTTTAAGATATGTTACCCGTTCGCCAATCCAATTATCTGTACTCATGTTAACCCTTTGCTATGGTGAACGAAATTACATTATTATAACCATATCGAAGCGTAAACAAACATCGGGGAACGGCGTATCCGAAACATAGTGAAGGCGCACTTAGTAGTTTCTCGTACCGAGAAACAGTGCGGTCACTAAAGTGACGGCTACAGGCTCCGCCTTACGCCCAAAAAAAACCCAAAAAAACCTACAGCCTTAACAGGCTTCACTCCCACAAAACGAAAGCGAAAATTTTAAGCATGGCAACCTATCACTGCACAGTAAAAGTAGGCGCAAAAGGCAAAGGTGCCGCCCACGCCTCCTACATAGCCCGTGAAGGTAAATATGAAAACTTTCGTTCAGGGGAGAAGCTCGAATATGTCGAGCATGGAAACATGCCATTTTGGGCAGAACACAACCCCCTAATGTTCTGGGAAGCAGCCGACCAATTTGAACGCGCCAACGGTGCCGCCTACCGTGAAATTGAAGTCGCTTTACCGCGTGAATTAACCCCCGAGCAGCGCGTCGAACTCGTACAAGATTTTGTGAAGAATGAACTCGGTGAAAAGCACACCTACACCTTCGCCATTCACAACCCTCCCGCCGCTTTAGACAGGGGCGAACAACCCCACGCGCACATCATGTACAGCGAACGCCTCATCGACAAATACGAGCGCGATCCAGACCAATATTTCAAACGTTACAACGCCAAAGAACCCGAACGCGGAGGGTGCCAAAAAGCCAACTTTGAAAAGACAGTAGACAAGCGCAAAGAAGCGCTCGTTGCCCAGCGTTCACGCTGGGCAGATACGACCAATAAGCATCTCGAATTATCGGGGCATGAAGCCCGCGTTGATCATCGAAGCCTGAAAGACCAAGGCATCGAACGAACACCAGAGCACCACCTTGGAGGTCAAGGCGTGCGCTCAATGTCTCAAAAGGATATCTCCGACCTTTTAGAGCACCGCCGAGCCGAAGGCGAGAAAGAGCGTGAAACTGAAAACGTACAAAATCAGTTTATCGATTTATCAGGGGATATTGAGGCCGCCAGACGTGAGAGGGATTTTAGACTGGCTCAAGAGTTAGCGCGTCAAAGAGAAGCAGAAAAGGCAAAAGAAGCCATTAAAGCCAAATTAGAAAAAGGAGCCGATGCTTTTGTGAAGAAATTTGAAGAAATGATGAAGCAAAAAGAAATAGAAAAACAGCGGGAACTTGAACGGGAACGTTCAATGAGTCGCGGTAGAGGTATGAGTAGGTAGGAGAAGAATTGTGAGCAGAAAACAGGAAGAAGACCTAATGGCGTTATATGCCATCGCACGGGAAGAAATGGACGGTGTACAGGATGCCTGTGCAAAGCTAAAGAAGACGGTATCACATTTAAATGAAATCTCTGGGGACATTCATTATCGCGCAAGTGCAGGGATAAACAGCGCATTAAAAGATTTTAAAGAGCAAAACAATGAAGCACTCAGGCAAACGCTTTATAAAGCAACTGAAGGGCTGGAGCAAACCTGTCATTACGCTAAAAATAGATTGAATAATCAGGATATCTTGTATCTTGTCATTTGCTATGTTGCGGGGGTGATTACTGCCCTGCTTGGAATGTATATCTGGAATGGGGAGCAACTTTCTAAAATAGAAAATAATCAGTTGCAGATGATTAGAGAAGTAGCAGCATTAAGACCGAAAATCTCTAAGCAGATAGTGAAACATAGGCGTAAGGTGGCTACTCAAAAAAATGATGTGGCAGATGAGTAGTCTGGTTTGAAGACAACGGATAATGAAGAGGCGCAGTAGTATTTTATGTGGTGGTTTTAAGAGTTTTTAGTTAAATAAATGTTATGCATAAGTATCAACTGATGGAGTTAAGTATTTTTTTGCAGAATCAATAATTGAGTGAAATGGCCCATCACTCCAACCTTCACCAGGTTTTAAATCTTTTTTTACATCATTTATCATTTCTTTGAAAGGTAGTATTCCTTTATCTAGTTGCTTTGATACATTATTAAAAACTATTGAGCCACCTTTTCCATTAGACCATGTATATCCATCTTCAGGTGTATGTTGGTAATAGTTAATAACTGCTGTATTTATGTTTTTAGCAGATTCATTTAAAACAAAATTATTATTGAGTTTATCTTCAACAAAAGATTTATCGGCGCTACTTAGTTGGTCACTTACAACATTAAATTTACCATTTTTGTAAACAAAATCCCAAGAATCATTTTTTATATTAGGATTTTGAGTGCTTATATCTTTTTGAATAGTTGTTAATTCATTATCAATAGTTTCAAATGATTTTTTAGCAGTTTGTGATGGTTCTATATTATGTTTAGTATTTAATTCTTTAGATTTTTCTTCTAGTTTTTTTAACATTTCCTCATCAGTACCCATATTTTGTACATTGAGTTTATTGTTTAGCTGAGTATTATTACTACTATTAGTTTGATTATTGGTATCAGTTTTTATTAAAGTATTGGGTAATGGAATTGAGTTTATATTCATGATATTCACCTTTTTGCCTTATGTACCAAAAATGGTACATAAGGCATTAAATAAGTTAATAACGTCCTAGATATGTTTCAGTACAAACACGTATAAATGTAATTTGACTTGAAACATTTACATTTTGTGATGCTGGAAATGCATAAGGTAAAACAACATCCCATTTACCTGTCTGAGCTGTACCATTCCAATGATCTGCTGGTGAGCTAGTAGATGAATAAGAAGCAGATCTCGTAGTTCCTGTGCAAGATGAAAAATTAATTTGGGGTACATACGCCTTACCTGTAGAATCAGTAATAGCTGATACTGTCTGATAAGTAGCGTTATCATCTTTATTTGACCAAACTTCAAAAACTACTGGTTCTCCCACTACGGGATTACCATTTGGTCCTGTAACATTGGCACTTAATCCTATATAAGTGGCAGTTTGTAAACCACTTGTACTAGGAGAAGGTTCAGGAAAACGGCGACTAATATTTTCAGTATTGTATTCGTTATATCCAGAAATCCATCCATCACCTACGCCAACCCGTGCTGAATAAGTTTGCCCAGCGGGTGCGACTGGGTTATTTCCTGAAACTCTAAGCATAATTCCATATGGTGTAGCAGGAGTTTGAACGGGTAAACCAGTGAAACGATAAACACCTCCTGATGACATTGCTGTTTCGCTACCGAGTGAGTAAGCGCCAGAGGATGTTTTTTGTGCTAGCCTAAATCCTGCGGTTTGATAAGCAGTAAAAGTTGCTTTTATTTCAGAAGAAGTTTGCCCTGTGACTAAAGGGAAAAAATAATAATCTTTATCTATTCCAGCGACATCAATATTGGCACTCACCGTTTGATTCATTGAAATGTTTTTAGGGGTAGAGGTTTTATCATTCGGTTCATGACTATCAAAACCAGGACGGTTTAGTGCGCCAAGCTGGAAGGTTTGTCCACCTGCGCCATTACTAGGTTGAACGACAAATACTAACCGTACATTTTGATTTACGGATTGAACTAACAGAGGACTATTCGGGCTTTGATCACTATCTAAAAGAGTAGTTAGTTGACCTGTATTGGGATCAACGTAGTATAAATATAGTGAACCATTAATTCCTGCTGGTAATGCAGCAAGGCTGTCAATTTTTGATTGTGAGTTAATGACAAATTGATAACACTTATAATATCCAACTGCTGGCGTTGTGTCGTTGTATGGGGTAGACCCAACAGTCGTGTCACCAGCCGCCATTTGACCTAAGCTGTCGTAAAACACTTGTTTTTCGGTTGCTTCTTAGCAGAAGCCAAAATAGGCCGCTGACAGTGGCAAAAAATGTATGAAA
>Ga0247733_1000433_pt1 | contig 11782 bp, 12 predicted proteins | sample UWRJL043104R2_FD_180932 | JGI IMG/M metagenome (GOLD analysis project Ga0247733, IMG submission 180932) | Plant litter microbial communities from Arlington Agricultural Research Station in Wisconsin, United States - UWRJ-L043-104R-2 | ecosystem: Environmental > Terrestrial > Plant litter >...
AAATCTCAGTTAAATAAACCCTGCTCAATAAAAAAGGCTATCTAATGATAGCCTCTCTGTGGAGATTTATTTGAAGCTAACCTTGGGAGCAGCCTGAATTTCTTTACTATCTTCAAATACTAATAAAGTAGCGTCTTGGCTATGACCGAATGATGCGGCAAAAAACACGGGGGGAAAGGTTTGCTTATAAATGTTGTAAGAGGTTACTGCATCGTTAAATGCCTGACGCGCAAACGACACTTTGTTTTCAGTGCTGGTTAATTCTTCCGACACTTGCATCATATTTTGTGATGCTTTCAAATCCGGGTAGGCTTCCATAACTACACTTAAGCGGCCCATCGCATTAGTCAACAATCCTTCGGCGCCCGCTAATTCTTTCATTGCGTTTGCATTACTTGGGTCAGCCGCCGCCGCTTTTAATCCTCCAACAGCTTGGTTGCGTGCACTGATTACCGCCTCAAGGGTTTCACGTTCATGCGTCAAATAAGCTTTAGCTGTTTCAACCAGGTTTGGAATCAAATCATAGCGGCGTTTTAATTGTACTTCGATTTGTGAAAACGCATTTTGATAGCGGTTTTTAAGCGATACCAATTGGTTGTAAATGCCAACTACGTAAAATACGATGACGGCAATAATAACCAGAATGACAATGAATGCGACCATGATGATTTCCTTTTTTAATGTAGGTATGTGTTAAAAGCATTGCCTATCAGTCGATATACTCAAAAACCTTTACAACTTTTTGCACGTCAGCGGTGTGGCTCACCATGTTAACGATACGATCTGCTTCTGCGCGCGTTACTATTCCCATCAAAAACACTGTCTGGCTTTCTGTAACAAAATGAACGCGATTACTTTCAGTCTCATTATCTGCCAATAACTGGGCTTTAATTTTTGTGCTTATCCAGGTGTCTCTCGTGCGTGCAGCAAAATTTGTTGCATTCATAACGACTAGTTCATTGTGAATCTCGCGCACAGGGTTAAGTTTATAAACTGTGTCAGCAACAAGATTGCGTAAATCTTCACTGGCAACCTGACCGGTTAACAGTACTATGCCATTGAAACTGTCGATATTTACGTGAGCACGTTCCAACTGTGGGTCCGCTTTCTTTATATTGACCTTAGATGCAGTTTCGATTTCCTGATCATTTAATTTTGCGCCCATGGTGCGTGTATTGGCTTTCATTTCAATGGGCTTTTTGGTGGTAACATTGATAACTTCGGCACAACCCGTCGTTAATAAACTTGCGCAGAGCACGGTACACATTAATAGCGTTCGATTTAACATTTTCATAATTAGAATCCACCAAACAATTGTTGATCTATCAAATCACATATGCAAAAAAGTGTGAGCAAATGCACCTCGTGAATACGGTGTTTGGCTGTTACGGGCACGCGAAGTTCAATATCCTGTGAATCTAATAAGGCTGCTACATTGCCACCGTCACGACCTGTGAGTGCGATAACTTGTATCTGTTTATCGTGGGCCGCGCTAATCGCTTGTAATAAATTGCTGGCGGCACCGGTGGTAGTTACTAATAATAAAATATCTCCCTGATTGCCAAGCGTGCGAATTTGTTTAGCGTAGGCATCATTGGTTGTGGCGTTATCTGCATTGCTAATAACATCTGTACCCAAACTAATAGCGGGCAGGCTAGGGCGCTCTTGCTCCAAACTATTCATAAGGTTTGCAGTAAAAATATGCGCATGTGCAGCTGAAATGCCGTTACCACAGGTTAGCACTTTTTTTTCATTTAGCAGTGCCTCAACAATAAAGTGGCTTGCCTGCGCAATTAAAGGTGCAAGCTGTTCACCAGCTTGCATTTTGGCTTCAATACTTTCGTGAAAAAGTGTGATGACTCGTTGTTCCATAGTATTTTTTCAAAAAATTTAATAAGCAGAGAATGCGTCTTTTATCCATTCGGGTTCGCCATGATCACTAAAGGCTATGACATCAAATCGACAATGTGCTTTATCCGTAAGTTGATGTTGCTGCAAATAATATTGCGCCGTTTTAATGATTTTTTGCTGTTTGCGAATAGTAACGCTTTCCGCTGCATTGGCAAACGCTTGATGAGTGCGTAGGCGAACTTCAATAAATACCAATGTGTCTGCGTGCTGCATTATCAGGTCTATCTCACCCAGTTTGCAGCGGTAATTTTTTGCGAGTATTACCAGCCCATGCTCACGCAAAAAAGTTTCTGCACGATCTTCGGCTATTGATCCCGCCGATGTTTTAGTTGAGGCTCCGTCGGGTTTTTCAGGTGGAGGCTTGCGCGTGAAAAACACCTTATCGACTCTGTTCTAGCGAATTAGCATTAACTACGCTTACAAGCGGTTCGGCCACACCCTCACTAAAGCGAGCCCACATTTGTTCGCGTTCGATTCGTCCGTCGGGTAATAAGTGTAAGGATCCGGTAGCGCCATAAATTTTCATATCCGGCGCTCGTTGCAGTTGTGGCAAGCGCGAATATACATGAAAGGCGTCCGCTCCCAATGCATGCAAACGCCCGTAAACCGCCGCGGATTTTGTGTTTTGTGCGATGGCTTGCTTCTCTGGATTATTGTTATCAAAAATCCATGGCAATGTATTAAATAACACGCCATTCAAATCTTCATTGTTAGCGGGGTCATTATCGCCAGAGTAAATACTGCTAGTCGCGTAAACAGGAATATTATTGGCGTATTGAAAAACCAGCGTTGGTTTTATTTGACGCCCTTGCGCTGGCGTGACCGCTATAAAAATCATATCCACATCGGCGCGGCTGCGTGGGGTGAATTCGAATTTGGTGGCTAATTGTTGTTGTAATAATATTGAGCGAGCCTGACTTTCGTCGAGCAACATTGTATGACGGAAACTTTCTGAAAATTTATCTAGCGAAGAAAAAAGATTTTTTCCAATTACGGTTCCGCCCAACTTTTGAAACTCGTTTATAAATGCCTGTGCACTGCGTTCACTAACATCCTGCGCAGTAAATATTACGATTGCACGAGTGTTACCGTCAGCAATTCCCTGGCGAGCAACTTGACGAGCCTCATCTTCAACCGCTAATCCGAATTGAAAAAAATTACCCGCGCGCAAAGGTTGTTGGTCTGGATAATTCAGACTAAGTATTGGTACAGGGAATGAAGGTAAGCGACTTATAGTGTTTGCATCATCTCTATCAAGCGGACCAATTACGAATTCAGCACCATCGCTAATTGCTTGTTGATAAGCTGCAACCACACCTTGACTTGAATCGTATTTGCGTACACTTGGTAATGTACTATTTCCTGATTGGTAATAAGCTGCAAAAAATCCATCACTAACTGCTTCACCGGCTTCTGCTAAGCGGCCTTTTAGCGGCAGGATTAAAGCAATATTACCCGGTTGTTGTTTGAGGCTGGATTGTAAAGCGCGTAAATCTTTTGGCAAATTATTGGCGGCGGGGTGAGTGCTCCACTGTGATTGCCATTTCGTGAGGGCAGCAAGTTGCGAAGCCATATTTTGCGTATTGTTTTTACTGAGCGCGGCCAAGCTGTACCAGCCCTGTGTAATTCCGCCACTACCTTTGCGTGCATTTACTTGCAAATCATTTAATGGAAGTAACATTAGTGTGCGCCACAGCGCATCTTGATTTACATTTGCAGCTTGGGTGTCTGTTAATACGGCTGAAGCGTTAATTCTTTCGGATATGCTGTCTTGTAATTGACCAGAGCGGTCAAACATTTGGGCTCTCAATTCTCTGAGCGCGGCTTCTTGTGCTGGCTCCAATGCTTTTAATTGTTGTTCGAGGTGTGTGGCGGTTAGAATGCGACGCGCTGCATCCAGATTGCCATCCTTTAATTCGATACTGCCTGAAACTTCGCTGTATTTTACAAAATGTTGATCAGGTAATTTGGTGGGGTTTATATCTTTGATAAGTTCGCGCGCTTGGCTCTGCTTACCTTGGCTTACGTAAATTTCAGCGGCTTGTAATAGTAAACTTTCACGTTCCGGTGATTTTTTTTGTTGTGCAAGTGCAATTAAATCTTTTGGCGACAATTGTTCTTTAGTAGTTGCTGCAACACTTCTGGTTTGTGTTTTACGTTCAACAACAGGTTCATTTGGATCTGGTTTTACGCGTGCACCATCACAACTGGCAAGCGTTAGCGCAAGCAGAATTAATACATAATGTGATGATCGGTTTAACATAGACAACAGCTCCAAACGTACAACAAAAAAATGGCAATATTGCCTTTTGGGAAGAATTTATGATCACGCTTGCAGGTAAATCTGGCGGCACTCTTTATGTGGTAGCAACGCCAATTGGCAATTTGGCTGACATGGTACCGCGAGCGATAGAGACTCTACAAACCGTAGCCTTAATTGCCGCTGAAGACACGCGCCACAGCTCGCGTTTACTTGCCCATTTTGACATAAAAACCCCCACAGTCGCATATCATGACCACAGCGATGAGCATCGTACCGAACAATTAATTACACGTTTGCTAAACGGCGAACATATCGCCCTAATTTCTGACGCAGGCACACCGCTGGTTTCAGATCCCGGTTATCGTTTAGTGCGCAAAGCGCGCGAGCAAGGAATTCAAGTTGTACCGATTCCTGGCGCATGTGCGATGGTTGCGGCCTTGAGCGCGGCAGGCCTGCCTTCTGATAGATTTGCATTCGAAGGTTTTTTACCGGCAAAACAGGTCGCACGCACAGCGCACCTCGAAGCCCTTGCACATGACACCCGCACATTGATTTTTTACGAAGCCCCGCATCGAATTTTAGAAACCTTGCAAAATATGCTGGTGGTATTTGGTGCCGAGCGAGAAGTAGTTGTAGCGCGCGAAATTACTAAAACATTTGAAACAATTCAGGGAGGTGAGTTGGCCACAATCGTCGACTGGGTTACGGGAGACAGCAATCAGCAACGCGGTGAGATAGTGCTGATGGTACACGGCGCAATCAAGCCGGAAAATGCAGAAATATCGACAGAGCAAGAGCGAATTATGCATGTTTTATTAGAAGAGCTTCCGGTAAAACAGGCTGCGGTGTTAGGTGCGAAAATTACGGGATTGAAAAAAAACTTTCTGTACGACTGGGCGTTAAAAGTAAGTCAATAGCCTGTAATTTTCGATGAGATACGTCATTCTCGCAAATTATTTCCCCCCAACAGAATTCCTATCGTTTAAGACTTTAGACCAAAAGCTTGGCGCGAAGCAGTTTGACTTTGTATGCGTTATACACAAACATATATATCGAATTTCAATCGATAGATTTGTTGGATAGGGATAAAGAACCATGCGAAAACTAGTGTGTTCGTGTGTACGTAACGCGAGAGTTGTTCAGAAGCTTTTAGCTATCATGAGCTGCATGATGCTTTGCTGCGCTGCATATGCGGGTGAAGTAAAGCTCTACGCAGCGGCAAGCCTGACAGATGTATTAAGTGAATTAAGCAGTGCATATCAAAAATTGCACCCTGACGTTGTCATTAAAAAATCTTTTGCGGGCTCATCTACGTTGGCTAAACAGATTGAAAATGGCGCGCCTGCTGATGTATTTATTTCCGCAGATGCCGACTGGATCGAGTATGTGCAAAAGCTTGGTCTATTGAACGAAACATCAAGAAAGAAATTGTTGGTAAACGAATTAGTCTTGATTGCGCCGCTTGAAAGTAAGGTAGATATTTCGCTTGATCCCGCTTTTAATTTAAACACTGCATTTACAGGTCGTTTATGTACTGGCGACACCAACTCTGTGCCCGCAGGTAAATACGCAAAGCAGGCACTTTTGCATTACAACTGGTGGGATAAAATTGAATCACGCGTTGTGGGCTCGGAAGATGTACGCACCGCACTGACATTTGTAGAGCGGGCAGAATGTGATTTAGGAATTGTTTATAAAACCGATGCGCAGCTAAGTAAAAAAGTGAAAGTTATAGCAATATTTCCTACTGCCAGTCATAAACCGATTGAGTACCCCGGTGCTTTAACGAAAAATGCCAGCACAGATGCAAAAGCATTTTGGTCTTTTCTGCAAAGTAGTGACGCAAAAATTGTGTTTATCCGATATGGATTTTCTCCTCTCAAATAAGTGAAAATTAATGAATTTGACTGAGCCAGAATGGCAAGCCTTGGCCTTATCTGCACAGGTAGGTGTGTGGGCGACGCTGTTATGTTTGTTACCCGGTATTAGTTGTGGTTGGTTGCTCGCGCGCAAAGATTTTTTTGCGAAGCCAGCATTTGAAGCCCTTCTTTTTATGCCCATGGTATTGCCCCCCACTGTACCTGGTTATTTATTGTTGGTTACTTTTGGCTCGCAGGGATCTGTGGGAAAATGGTTAAAAAATAATTTTAATGTTGAATTCGTATTTAATTGGAAAGGTGCAGTTTTAGCCTCTGCAATTATTGCATTTCCATTAATGGTTCAGGCCGCAAAATTATCGGTACAAATGATTGATCGTCGCTTGGAACAAGCTGCTAGCACGCTTGGTTCGAGCCCATTCAAAGTGTGGTTCACGGTAACTTTGCCACTTATGTTACCCGGTATTTTAGTCGGATTGATTATGGTTTTTAGCCGTTCACTAGGTGAGTTCGGTGCAACTATCACTTTTGTAGGCAATATTGCCGGAGAAACTCGCACACTACCGCTTGCAATCTATTCTGCAACACATCAAGTTGATGGTGATGCGATGGCGATGCGATTAATTTTTATTAGTTTAGCATTCGCTTTTTTCGCATTGTTATTAAGCAATATATTGTCGCGCCGGGCTGAAAAATGGATTGGGCTTAATCGTGCTTAACCTCGACTTTACATTTCAACGCGATAATTTTTGCCTTCATATTTGCACGAAAATAGATGCACCTATCACGGGGATTTCAGGTCCATCCGGTAGTGGAAAAAGTACTTTGCTTGCTGTCATTGCAGGCTTGTTGAAACCGCAATGCGGGCACATTGCGCTTAACAATAGGACTTTGCTCTCACAGCATTCAGTTGATAAAACTAACGCTTTTATTCCCCCGCACAAACGTAAAGTTGGCCTGGTGTTTCAGGATGGACAATTACTACCGCATTTATCCGTTCGTAATAATTTGCTGTACGGTTATCGTAATATTTCAGAGGAACAGCGACATTTTTCACTGCGCGAAATTGTTGAGTTGTTTGAAATTGATCATTTGTTGGAGCGCAAGATCAATACCCTTTCTGGCGGTGAAAAACAGCGTGTGGCCTTAGGCAGAGCGGTATTGTATTCACCGGAGTTACTGTTATTGGATGAGCCAATATCTGCGCTTGATGAACGACTCAAACATCAAATTCTGCCATTTTTTTTACGTATTAAATCGGAATGTAAAATTCCTATGATTTACGTTACACATTCACCGAATGAGATTGAGTTTCTTACAGATACCCGGCTTATTATGAATAATGGACAATTGATTGCTAACGAAAGTTAAACAAGTGTCTAATTAGAATCGAGTGGTTTTTTGCGCAATAATGGCTTGAATACTGCGAAATGTTTATTGGTGACGACGGCTATTTCTGTTTGCAGTTCACGATAATTCTTAAGTATCTGTTTGCCTGTGTCTGTTAATTGCGCACCACCACCGTTTGCACCGCCTTTCGCCGCAGAAATTAAAGGCGTGTTAAAACAGCGGTTCATGGCATCTACCAACAGCCATGCTCGCCTGTAGCTCATACCCAATTTTTTCCCGGCGGCAGAGATTGAGCCTGCATCATTAATAGCGTCTAATAAATCTGCTTTGCCGGGGCCAAATGCGATTTCGTTTCCAAGCATTAGGCGCAATTGTGCACGTAACTTTGCTTCAGATTGGTGGTGATTTTTTAATGTCATCAGTTGTGAACGCCGATTATTATTTCACTGAAAGCTAACACGCATATGTTGGTTTTTCAAATGCGAGTATTGAACATTTTTTAGTTCGAGCAATAAAAAAGCCGCACCAAATATCTGGTACGGCTTTTAGGTTGGATAAATATAAACTTTAAGAGAACTTATAATTCAACACGGATTAGAATTTAATTGACCCCTGAATTGCAACACTGCGCGCGGGTTCGTAAAACGCATAGAACCCTGAGCCCGCCTCTCTAGTAAGCAGACTTGCAACCGGTAAACCATTTGCGTAAGTAATGATGGATTCGTCAGTCAGATTCTTGCCAACGAGCGCAAGCTCCCACATATCATCAGTGCCACTCAATGCGATACGCGCATTCAATTTGGTATAAGACGACTGCACAAAACGTTTATCCAATGAAGGTGTTGTTAGATAACCATCATTGAAAATCACGTCCAGCGTATTGGTAATTTTCCAGCCATTGGAGAGGTTTATATCGTAATCCAGGCCTAGATTGCCTTGATATTTCGGAACAAACTCACGACGCATTCCGGTTTGACTGCATGTGGTTGGGCCACTGTTTGGAGCTTGTCCGAACGCACACTGACCATTAGGGAAGTCGAGGTATTCAAAGTCTAAATAACTTACTCCGCCGCGCAATAGTAAGTCGCTAGTGATAGCCCAACGTCCGTCAACTTCCAAGCCCTGCACTCTAGCTTCACCTGCATTAGTGACATTGAACGTTAATTTGCCGTCGAATTGGCTTGTTTGCATATTTGTGAAATCGGAACGGAAAATTGCAACGTTAAGTTCTGCTGCGCTGCCCAGCAAAAACTTGCCGCCGAGTTCATAATTCTTAACTTTTTCCTTTTCAAATTCCCAGCTACCTCCAATGTTCGGGAATACGCCTCCTAAATTATTAGGTGCTGCGTTCGCACGCACATCGTAACCGCCAGATTTAAATCCGGTGGTGTAGCTCGCATAAAGTCGGTCGGTTGCATTGAGATCCTGTTGAAAAATAATTTGCGGATCAAAACCAGATTCGTTGCGGTCACTCTTAATATTGTGCGGATCTATAAAGAATACTGACCAAAGTTGATTGTAAGTATCGGCTACTGTTCCTTGCGGTAAAACAATGCCCGTTGGAGTGACGTGATATTGATGACGGCTTGCCTCTTTTTCTTCATCAGAATAGCGACCACCGAGTATCAGGCGATTAGTATCGGTAATGTTCCAGGTCGCTTGAGCAAAGACGGCGTAAAGCTTTGTGTCTTGATCAAAATCACGTTGTGTTGATGCGCCACGTAATCTTTGATCAACTGCTGTTGCAATAAAACTATCTCTCGGCACAAATATATTGTCGTGAAATTGAATATTGCTTCCTTGATAAAACACACCGCCAATCCAACTCACAGTTTGATCTGCTGAAGACGCAAGCCGTAATTCTTGACTTATTTGACGATATTTTTCGTCGGAAAAAATATTGAAGCCGGGTGCGCCAGTAAAATCACAATCACATAATTCTGAATAGGTATAACCGTTATAGCCAGTCACTGACGTTAACGTTAAGCCACCAATATCGTGCTCGGCCGTCAAGGTAATGTTGCTAGTATCGTTGAAACTGTAATCACCATTTGACTGGCGTTTTCCATCGTCAGTTGTATCGAGATGGTATTTTCCTCCCGTCAGGAGTTCGAGAGTGGTTTTGTATGGATTCGGATTATTAGTGGGGTTAAGTTTTGGTTCTGGATTGGTAACAGGTTTAACAGCTTCAACATTGCGACCGTTGCTATCAAATGATCCGTCTTCAAGTTTTAATGTGAAATCCCAGGTATCAGTGGGTTTCCATTCAAGTGTTGCGCGGATTACACGATCTTCATCAGCAGATTCATTGCGATCAAGAGTCGTGTTTTCAATAAACCCATCGCTCTTGCGACTTAAAATCGCCATGCGTCCGCCAACGGTTTCGCTAATCGGGCCGGAGAGAACAAGGCGAGCTTCTCTTTCTTCGTACTCAGGTTCGTAGCTCAGATTTAATTTACCGAAAAATTCATCGCCAGGTTTTGCATTGATAATGCTGATCGCTCCCGCCGTACTATTTTTTCCAAATAAAATGCTTTGCGGTCCGCGTAATACTTCGATTCGTTCAATGTCGAGAAAAGGTGCTCGTGCTAACTGTGCACGGCCGTAGTGAATACCATCCACAAACATAGCGGCAGATTGTTCAAAGCCTTGGTTCACGCCTGAACTAATTCCGCGAATAGCGATGTTGGTACCAATACCCGTTTGAGTCATATTGAAACTGGGTGTGTAATCCGAAATGCCGGATATGCTTACAATTCCCGCTTCTTCCAGTTTAGCGCCGTTGATGGCGGTTAAAGAAATAGGCACGTCTTCCAACTTCTGAACACGTTTTTGCGCAGTTACTACAACTTCGTCGAGCACTGGTGCATCAGCAGCGAAAATTGGAAAACTAATATGTGTGGCAATCACTACCGAAAGTAAGCTGAGTTTTGGAAATTTCACGAGGTGAGCTCCTCAAAAGGCGATATTTTTATAGGTGGATTTAAGTAAATTAATTATGGTGTGAATGCGTAAATCCATGATTAGTAATAGTAGAAAAACGCAAAAATACCAGTTGCGAACGCATTTGCGCTTATAAAATGCAGGTGAATGTCATATTCATGCTTCTGATTCCTGTCGTGCATTGAGGTTTACATTAAGCTGCTTTTAGTCGTATTTCAGCAGCGGCTTTTGATTTTTTGTTTTATATTTTTGCGAACTTTGCATTCGTGTAAACATATTTTGAAAGGCATCATACTGAATAACAATATGTATCGTCATATGGTTTGTGGATTTCTTTCACTCTTACCACTGTGTAATAAAAATATTGGCGTCTCAATTTTCTTTTAAAAAGTGTGAGTGTTTTGCAATCAGTTTTTTCAAAATCTGTTCGCGAATCGAATGCAAAATAATAACGTCCTAAATCGCAAAAGGTTTGAAGAGTAATTGACCATATAACACATGGTATTCCACTTGTGCTTTTAGGTTCGTGAGCGTAGTGTGCGCGCCGGAGTTGGCTAGACAGTCGCTCTGGTGTTAACTGCGTAATTCTCTTGAGTATTGCGCGGTGCATTGGGGAGGAAAGTCCGGGCTCCATAGGGCAGAGCGCCAGGTAACGCCTGGGAGGTGTGAACCTACGGAAAGTGCAACAGAAAGCAAACCGCCTAAGCGATCCAGTTATGCAGTCGGATCGCCGGTAAGGGTGAAAGGGTGCGGTAAGAGCGCACCGCGCGGCTGGTAACAGTCCGTGGCACGGTAAACCCCGCTCGGAGCAAGACCAAATAGGAATCCTGAGGTGTGGCCCGCACTGGATTCGGGTAGGTTGCTTGAGGTATGCGGCGACGCATATCCCAGATGAATGACTGTCCACGACAGAACCCGGCTTACTGCCAACTCCACCTATTTGTACAGCCTGAGTTTGAGAGGTGTTTTACTCTCTTACTCAGGTTTGCTACAAAAAATGCTACATACCTCATACAAAATCGCTCAAACGGCTACCATTATTATCGCTGGGTTATCCGCATGCTTTAAAAAGATAATGAGTAAGCGAGAGCTAATTAAATTCCTTCATTATAAATTCTAAAAAAACTAAAAGATCACGCTTGGTCAATACGCCAGTAAAAATGAAGGAAGGATCTACACAAATAAAACGGAGAGGAAAAATAGATACACTGAAAAAAAGCTGCGCGGCTTACAGGCCGAGCAGCTTTATGAAAGGAGCCAGGTCAATTAACCTGCCCCCTCAACAGTTAATTGCAACTGATACTTCCGGGACTACCCGACCCTTGAAAACCAAAGCTGAGGCTCTGTCCAGGGCCAATGCTTGCGTTGTAACTGGCATTGGCTGCGGTATACGAACTGCCCGAACCTGAAACAGTGGCATTCCAGGAGTTCACGACGC
>Ga0247733_1000434_pt1 | contig 11707 bp, 2 predicted proteins | sample UWRJL043104R2_FD_180932 | JGI IMG/M metagenome (GOLD analysis project Ga0247733, IMG submission 180932) | Plant litter microbial communities from Arlington Agricultural Research Station in Wisconsin, United States - UWRJ-L043-104R-2 | ecosystem: Environmental > Terrestrial > Plant litter >...
GTATTTTAATAGGTTATAAATACCTATTCAACCTCCATTTCTTTAGGTAGGGTTTGATTTAATAGAGCTCTTTCAGCTCTATTACGTGCTGGGTTTTCTTGCCTTATAGGCAAATTTTCGTCGTTTTCGTCGCTTTTTTCGTAATTTTCCTTTGTTTTAAACCATTTAGGCTTATTTTCAGGAAATAGGTACCAACACTTATTAGTAAAGTAGGTATTAACCTTGCACTTATTACAGTACCTTTTAGAGGTTTTTATAATTTTGCTTTAGTTATTATTTTTAGTAAAGAGAACTTTATCTCTATTACTAGAAAGGCTTATTTGCCTTCTACTTTTATTAATTAAATTAGAAAATAAATTTTCTAAGTTAATTTCTGCTAATTTATTACGATAAGACTAAGTTACACTAGTAATAAAGCTTTCGTAATTAGAGCTTAAATTATTTAAAATCCACGCAATAATGAGTTGTTTTGGTATTTTAATCGATTTTGAATCAAGACTATTAGTTAAGTATTTAACTCTATTTAGGAATTCCTCCATAGAGTTAAAATTTGATAGCGTAGTCTCGAATAGCTCCTTTAAAAGAAGAAATTCAGCGTTAAAACTAGATAGGCAATAAAGTTTATTTAAAGCCCCCCATTGGTCCCAAGCTAATTTACAGTCTTTTATTTGAATTAAGGGACCGTCTTCAACCGATAAAGTAATTATTAATTTAGCTTTCTTATTAAGACTAGCTAAAAAGGCAGGTCCTGTAAGAAAACTATCTTCAATAGTTTCTTCGCAATTATTAGCTATTAGAATAGCTAGAATTCTCATTTTCCAAATCTTATAATTTAATTGGCCCTTAAGCTTCTCAAAATTAATTAATTTTGAAGAATTGTTGAATTCCATTATACTTAATAAGTATAATAACAAGAGGTTGGTCGATTTGGTTAATTTGGTTGATTTGGTTGATTTGGTTGATTTGGTTGATTTGGTTGATTTGGTTGATTTAGTTGATTTGGTTGATTTGGTTGATTTGGTTGATTTGGTTGATTTAGTTGATTTGGTTGATTTGGTTGATTTGGTTGATTTGGTTGATTTGGTTGATTTGGTTGATTTGGTTGATTTGGTTGATTTGGTTGATTTAGTTGATTTGGTTGATTTGGTTGATTTAGTTAATTTGGTTGATTTGGTTGATTTGACCGTTGATTCGGTTGGTTTGGTTAATTTGATTGATTTAGTTAATTTGACCGTTGATTTGGTTGATTTGACCGTTGATTTGGTTGATTTAGTTAATTTATAAAGAAATCTAGACTAGCTAGATAGAAATTATATCTTTACAGATAATAGAGCACCGGGCTCATAACCTATTAAAAAGGATGTAGTAGTAAAGAATATATGTCGAATTGTCTTATTTACAAAGGTACTATCTACAGGTCTACTTATACTAGATTAGTAGTTCGGATAGGTTCCTACCCGCATTACTATTAATTTCGGATAGGTTCCTACCCGTGTTTTAGATAGTTTCAACTATTTGTCTTACGCGCGTGTTTATACGTATTAGACTATTTGTAATAGTCTATTATGCGTATTAGACTATTTATAATAGTTCGTCTTACGCGCGTGTTTATATGTATTAGACTATTTATAATAGTCTATTATACGTATTAGACTATTTGTAATAGTTCGTTATGCGTATTTTAGCTTTTGTTTGACGTCTACATCAAATGGTCGGAATTAATATTTTTAGAATTTTACTAAAAGTATTTCTTATCTTTTGTGTTACATAACGTATTGATATAAATAGAACTGTTTTATAAATATTACGTGTGCGCAATAATATGTAAATTACCGCCCTACGTATTATAAATCAATTACTAATTTATTTTAGCGTTATTAGAACGTTTACTTTTAAAAACCTTCGCAAGTTAAGTTCTTGCGTTTTTAGGTTTTCGTATATTTACGTTTAGTAAATTACTACTATTAGTTATAGCTTTAGTAGTAATTTATATATAGTATATAACTATATATTATATAGTTTCTAACGTTATTAGGAAGTTTTAATATCGTTTGTATTTTTGATATATTGATTTTACGTTTCTTACTTTCGTAGATTTTTTAGTTCTGAGGTAATAGGGATTTACCTCGATTTTCATATTTTAACAGTAATAGTAATTACTATTACTATTACTATAGTAATTGGCAACCCTGCTTACTAGTCTAGTAGAAGATAATATTTATTCTATTAGTAGGGCGGATATTCTACTATAGAATAGTAGTACTTATATAGCTAAGACTAATAATACTTTTAAATCTATAATTTCTAGTTTATCGCGGTCTCTTTCTACTATCTATAATAATTAGAAATTCTAGGACTTTACCCTCTTATCTAAGTTATCTTAAAGAATATTCTATTCTCTATATAAGAGCGTATCTACCCTTATATTCACCGCTCTAGAGCGGTACTAGAATATTATATTTATTATACTTAGTATATCTAACTATTAGACGTGCCGTTCGCTTAAACGTCTAGAAGTAGTAAAGTATTCTAGATTCTTATAGTCTATTATAATAAGTATATACTCTACTACTTAGAGTTTACTATTCTATTCTTCGATATATTTAATTACTACTAGTAGTTTTTTATTATAGATAGAGTAATTATATTCTACTAATAAGTTTTTTATAGAGAAGTATATAATAGATTTAAGCTCTCTAAATAGATTATATTAGAAGAGAGTTCTCTTTATTATCTATCTTAAGATATTTACTTCTATAACGGTGTCCGCGTTAGGGTTAAAGTATTAAAGGATTAGTTCTTTAATAAAAAGTCTTTTTAGAGTACTAAAAGCTTTTAACTACTCTAGGCCCTATATCTATTCTATAGTTTTTCTTATTAATTTTATAAGTAGGGATACGATACCGGAAAACCCTTTTATAAATTATTAATAGAAGTTAGCGAATCTAAAGAAGCTTTAGACTTCTTTTATTATTTATAGAGATTTCTACTCTTATATAGCTTATACTTTCTCTAAGTCTATACTAACTTCTCTTTTTACCTTAATAATAAATTTAAGATATTTTATCTTTTTAACTCTAAACTTATATTTCTTAATATTAAGCTATAATTCTATAATCTCTAGTTTCTTAATAATCGTCCGTATCTTCTTCTTATAGTCCTTCTTACTACCGGAAGTATATATTAGAATATTATTAATATAGATAGAGTAATAGTTATCTAAATATTCTCTAAGGATAAAGTTAATATACCTCTAGAAAGTAGTAGAGGTATTAGTAAGTCTAAATAGAGTTACTATCTATTTATAGAGACTAAACCTTATATAGAATATAGTCTTCTATTTATTACCTTTTATAATATAGATTTTATAGAAGGCTTATACTATATTAATCTTTATAAACTATTTTACCTTTCTAATACTTATAAGGGTTTCCTTAATTAGTAGAAATAAGTACTAATTCTTCTAGAAAATTCTATTTAATATATAGTAGTCTATATAGAAACGTAGTTCTCCTCTAGACTTCTAGATAAAGAGTACTAGAGCTAATATACTAGAGTTACTTACCTAGATAAATCTATAGTCTAAATATAATATTAGTTTCTATTATAATACTAGAAGCTCTTCTCTAGATATACTATAGAGAGGATTCTAAGAAACCTTAGATTTCTATCTATCTTTCTTTTAGAGTTTAATTACGTAGTTTACTTCTAGCTCTTAGTAAAGGGCTAGCTTATCTACTTCTTCTTTTAGAAATACTTTATATATATCTTTTAAGAAGCCTAGTAAAAGAGAAATTAGGTCTACTTTTTACTTTAGAGTAAGTACTTAATAGATATTCAATATAGACGCTATAAAGATTCTAATTACTTTATTTCTAACTATTTTCTTAGAATAGTATATTAAAGTTAAGAAAGCTAAGACCTAGACTTCTATAAGTTTTAAAGAGAGGTTTTAACCTTCTCTACTCCGGATACGTATTCTAAAGAAGTAGATAAAGATTAACTTCTTTACTAGAGCTAGTATAACCTCTCTCTTTAATATCTATAATAGTCTTAGAATTAGATTATACTTATTATCTTCTTTATTTATATAGAGCTAGATTCTCTCTATATAGCTATTAATATTAATCTCTATAGTTATAGATTATTTAATAAAAGAGATTTAATCTCTAATACTAATAACTCCTCTTTAGTCTCTAAGTTCTAGGTATAGTAGTTTATTCTTCCTTATAAAATATTCTAAAATAAATCTAAATATTAAGTATCCTATATTAAGTATAGTAGAGGTAAATAATTCTCTATTAATAAGCGTATATATAGTAATTAGACTTACGCCTAACTATAATTTTTAGAAACTATTAAAGCTTTCCTTCTTTTAGTATTAAATAAACTACCCTTTTTCCCTCTAGCTATAACTTTAGCTAGGAGACTCTAGTTTTCCGAACTAGAGTTATCTATAGAGATACCTTCTTCTTAGCTATTACTCTCTACTTCTTCTATTACCCTAAATCGGGCCTATACTAAAGGTTCTACTAGAAGGAGGTTATACTTTCTCTAGAAGTAGCTAATCTTACTATAATAGATATATTATCTACTATTTCTTTATTTAATATATTCCTCCGTCGTTGTCTATAATATATAGGTTTTACTAGAGCCTTAAAGCCTATTTTCTAGTTTATTAGAATACTTTTTATTACTTTCTATCTTACTTCTTTCCTTAAAAGGGTTTAGAGAGCTTAACCGGCCGAAATTCGCGTAGGCTATTAGCTTTTAATCTATTAGGTCTATATCTTATATAAAGTGAGGTATTCTCTAGAGTAAAATTCTTTATTTCTTTTAATAAAGATTCTTATCTATCTATACTACCCTCGCTATTACTTACTAGATTATAGTATTCTAGAGTATCTCTACTACTATTATCCGGTTCTATAGGTTAGAGCGAATAGTATTCTAATAATAGCTCTTTAGATATATATTATTCCCTTCTTTCTCTATATTAAATACTACTTAGAGGAATATCTGCGTTAAACTTATATAGAGAATTCTTATCTTATTAATAAATTATCTATAGTCTATTCTATACTCTTTCTTCTTTTAGTAGGTCTAAAAATTATATATCTAGAAATTTCTAAAACGCTTTAGTTTCGCCTTCTAGGTATTAATTTATTTATAATAAGGTAATATTTACTGCGGAGTTCTTTAGTTAGTTAAATATATATTCTACTAGTAAACTAAGAGTATTAAAATCTTCTTAAAGTTTAGTCCTTATTTAGACGCGGAAGCGGCGGTAGTCTAAGTAATTCTCTCTAAACTATTCTAGATTAGAAAATTTTAATTTTTTTAGATTTTAGTATATTTAGAGGTTCCTTATAAGACCTTATTTATTTATTTCCTAATTTAATACTTAGAGTTAGAGGGCTCTTACTTAGTATATTAACTACTATAATAGTTCTAATATAGCCTTAGTTTAGTTTAGAGTTAATATTAGGCTATAGCGAGGGCTAGGACCAGTTTATAAAATATTTAATTAGTTTAAGACTACTAGAAGTTTTTCTTTAATATTATTATATATAAGCTCTTTATCCTAAAAGAATTTCTAAAGGAGTATCTCTATATCGCTATTATTAAGTCCTTAGAAACCTAACTCCCTAGCTTAAGTAATAAGCTCCTTTAAGTAAAGGGGATTTAGATTTATAGCTCCGGCGTAGTTAAGTCCTACTCTAGATATAGGGTAATAGAAAGGTCTTCCTCTAAAGACCTTTCTTAGGGAACTTAGCTTAGTCTATTAATATAGCTAAGGGAGAGATATTAATTAAATCCTATATAAGGGGCGGGCCGCTAAGAGTAAATACTAGATAGAATACTTAAGGATTTAATAAGAAGTTATAGAGTTCCGGTCCCGGAGATCTTATATATATACTATCTACTCTAAAGAGAACTCCTAGGAGTTACTTTAGAGCGGGCGGAGCTCCGAGGTTTACTAACTAAGATTCTTAGGCCTAGCCTATTATAATAAGTATATTACGGCCCAAGACCAGCCACGGTTAAGTAAATAGGTGGTTGGTAGTTTAGAGCAAGAAAAGGGCTTTAAGGAATAGGCCGAAGCGCGGGGTAAGGATAAGTTAGTAAATATATAACTTAGAATCCCGCTAAGATAAGAGGTCCCGGGACCTAGTAGGGTCTAGGGACCTAGAAAGGTCTTAAAATCTATTCGGTCCTAAGGGACCCGGACTACGAAGGACGAACTATATAGATCTAAGAGATCTTACTTATATTTTAACTCTTTATAGTTAACTCTCTTATTTAGTTTATACTTTTAAATTTGCTTTACTAAATTAATAGACACGAATAGTTATTTAAGTTACTTTAAATTAGTTAATATTAGAATACTCTATACTTAGGCAGTTAACTCCTATACTCGAACCTCCTAAATACTACCTATAATAATATTACGATATACTACTCTACCCTTATATAGATTAGGCTTAGGTAAGTATACTATCGTGAATACTTTAACTACCTAATAGGTTTTAAGAAAGTACTATTAATAATAGTAACCCTATCTACCCTATATACCTTAGGAAGTAGCGCTAGTACGTTAGCTTCTAATCTAGTAATAGTTATAGCCTAATAAGTTAACTAAATCTAGTAACTCTAATAATAAATAGTTAAGCTACTAAACTTCTAGAGGGTTGCGCTACCGGTCGCTACTATAGCTATAGCACGCCTATTAGTTCCCGAAAAATACGAAGGAGGTTAAGAAGAACTTAAAATCTTTCTTATAAATATAGAACTCTTCTATAGATTTAATATAGTCTATTTCTAAATAAATTAGAAAAAAATACTTATAGTAAAGCTATATATAAAAGGGAAAGTGATAGTATAGCTCTAGCTACTTATTAATAACTACCTTAATAATAATAATAATCTAGAAGACTATAGAACTAATACTTAGGAAGTATTTATAAGCTAGAAGTTATTTAAAAAGGCCCTTACTAATATATTTAGCGGAGTAGATAAAGAGAAATAGATAGAAAGAGTAATTACCTTAATTAAATAAATAAAATTGGCGAGTAAGTATAACTTAGACTTTAAGTAACTCTAATCTAAGCTTAACTAGAATAACGGCCCCCTAAAGACTATTTACTATAATAGTCTAAAGAATATAATTAAGAATAAGATCGTCCGCTATAATAAGCCTAATATACTTAAGAAAATAATTAACTTAGCTATTTATATTAATAACCGTATATATAAAAGATAGCTAGAAAAACGTAACTAGCTATAGATATATACTAATACTAGTAAAAGCTAGAAGTTAGTTATAGTTAGGAGAGACTAAGATAGAGATATAATTATAGATATTAACGGAGTCTAAAAACCCTATAAAAATAACTAAAGGAATAGTAAAAAACTCTATAAGAAGGCTAATAGCGGCCTAGACGCTAAATAATAATAGACTTAGTTTAATAATAAAGCCTACTTACGTTATAGAGAATAAGGCTACTTTAGAAAAGACTATTCTAAAAACTAAGGTATAGAATAGATAAACGCGGTCTATATAGCTATAATTAAATTCTAAGAACTAGCTAGCTCCGATATAAAAGGAGACTTAGAACCCTCTAAGGTAGATAATAAGAAAACTAGGTTTCGTAGGAACCTATATTAGAATTACTTAAAAACTAAGAAAAACTTAGAATTAATAGAGATAATAGACGAAGAAATTTTTAACTATCTTAATATAATTAAATATTAGCTATATAACTTAGAAAGTTATATAAGAAAAAACTACTTATCTTAGTATATAAAAGTAAGTATCTTAGGACTAAAGAACTTATAAGTAGTAGAATAGGTAATATAATACTAAGAACCTACGTAGTAGAATATAGCTCTAGCGGAACGCTATTATAATAAGAAAAGATAATATTAATATAAGTTAGAAGACTATAGTTATTATTAGAAAGAAATAGGATAAATAATATCTATACCTAGGGATGATACCTACTACTAGCTTATCTAAGACGAATATAGGGTAAGTAACTACTACCTATATTATAAGGAAGAATAGGAACACACCTACGTAAGTAATAGATAGAGTCTTTACTATCTAGATAAATATAGCCTATATTATAATAAAAAATATATAGTTAACTATTAAAGGATCGTAGTGCTAATAGCTTAATTCGTAAATAAAAAGAATATTATTGCTATATAAGAAAGAAGTACCGACTAGTAGCTTATTTAACTATACTATTAGTGTAATTATATAATCGCGCTACTCCCGATCTATTCCCTAGTACTTACTCTAAAGTAATATATTAGAGTAAGCTGGTGCTTTATTAGTAGAAAGTATATAAGTTATCTTATATAAGACTAAGATAGCTTATATATCTCTATATACCCCCTAGGGCGAATTATACGTAGCGTTCTACCTATATTCTATAGTTCTTCTATATATATTTCGTGTAGTTTACTTAATTCCGCTCTACTTAATTACGAGTTAATTATTTAATAGTAATAGCGTTTACGCGGTAGGTTAATTATTTATTTATTTTAATATAGTATAGGTATAGTAGTTTACTTATTTATTTATATTAAGATGGTGTAGGAGCGGTATATTTACGGTAAAAGTAGGTAATATAATATAGTCTTAATCGTACTACTCTCTTAATTCTTTAATCTTTCTCCCTCTCTATATCTTAAACGCTTAATACTTGCCTTCGTATACGTACCCGTATCCTCGTTTTTTCGCTCTTATACTCTTCGAATAACTCTTCTCTACTTATAATAGTAAGTATCGTAATTAGCTCTCTCTATATTAATCGCTAGCTAACTATTTATAATAGCTATCTAAGAAGAAAAGCGCCGCGCTATTCTTCTCGTCTAGACGCTAATCTAGTCGACTAGCTAGCGATAATTCTAATATAATTAGTAATACTCGGCTAAAGATATAGTTAATTAAGAGATACTTAGATTTAGAGGAGCTTAAGGATAAGCTAGCTAATCCTTTAGTAAAGTAGCTAAAGAGCTAGAAACGTAAAGAGCCAGCGTCTAAATCTTCTTCTAAAGAGAAGAGGATTCTGTCTAAGAAGCTAAGTAGTAGAGGTAGGAACTAAGTATTAGTTAATAGGTCTAATTAGAAACTTAGGTAGAGAGCTAAGCGTGATAATATTTATATTACTTATTTTAAGTAGCTAATTAGCGGTTATAAAGATAGTATTTATTATAATTTTAAAGAATCTTATAGCTAGCGCTACTATTATTACTATACTTATACTTATAAGAAGGTATAAGTTTTAAGAGCCTTCTTCTTTAGTATATACTAATCTTTTAAGTAGTTTAGTCTAGATTAAACTATATATTACGTCGCTCCGTAATCTACTAGTAAGATAGCTAGAGGTAATATTATATTCTTTTATAATCTAATAGTTTATACTAATTTTAATATAGTCCCTAATCGTTATAGGCCTTAAGAAGCTAATTATTTAGCTTTTTAACTCGAATAATATTAATACGGTTATTAAGGCCTTTAAGAATAAGCTTAGTTTTTTTAAGCTTATAAATCGAACGCTCTTGCTTAGTTACTAGAAGAGATAGCTAAAGGATATTATTAAGAATTACTTAAATAAACCCTTAAGTAATATTCCTTTAGCTTTTAATTAATTCTCCTTTACTTCTATAGATCGCCCGGCTTCTTACTTTAACTAGAATATTCTCGCTCTAATAGATTATTCTACTTCTAGTTCTAGTTAGCCCGCGCGTACTTCTAATTATTATCTAGCTACTAGCTTAGCTTAGTATATATTTACCGAAAGCTATAAGATACCTAATTTAAGCTAGACTTTAAGCTATAATAATTATCACTTATCTAGGGCTACGTATAGTTAGCTTACTATAGTATATAATTAGTTATATAGTCCTTTCTATATAGCTTTATAGAATTATTTTACTTTATTTCTATATCTACTTTTATAGGATTATATTACTTCATCTCTAAGCTTTAATAATTAAGGGGTTAGATATAGTTATTAAAGCTTTTTACCTTCTTATCGTACTAAGTAGCGCGCTACTTAAGCTACTTTAGCCTTCTCTCCTACTTATTCTAGCTACTAGAACGATAATCCGCCGCCTTTATATAGTCGTTTAATTAACTAGCGGAATAATTTAAATATCTTTTAATTTTAGACTAAGGCTCCTTTCTAGACTAGGGTTAAGTTTAATTATCTAAGAATACTATTTAATCTATAGAAGAGGGTCTAAAATCTAGTAGCTAAGGTAATTAATCTTAAGAAAGTTCCTCCTAGGATATCTATTTATACTTTTTAGGCTCTAGAGACTACTAAAGGATCTACTAATTCTTAAGCTACTACTTATATAGTTAATTATCGTAAGAAGAAGCGTTGCCGCTTTACTAAGCTAATAGATTAGATATTTAATCTTATTATAGAGAGTAATTAGATAGTTAGCTATCTTAGAGTAGTCTTTTCTAGTATTTAAGAGATAATTAGTAGTTATAGTTAGAGTATTAGCGGGATTATTTTCCCTTTAGTCGCTTTATTTAGAGGTAATAGCTAATAGTAATTATAACTTTCTTTAGTATAATTAGTCTTCTATTTCTTTAATTAATAACCTCGTATCTTTTATATTTAGCTAATTCTTAAAGCGCTTAAATTATTATTTTATAAGAGCTTTTATAAGGCTATTAGCCGGTATATTAGCTATAGCGAGATAGATAACCTTAAATAATTCTTTTATATACTCTTATCGTAACTATATATTCTAAATATTAACGTATTAGAATCTCGTTATAATATATTTATTTATCCTAATAATAAGTTAGATCGTTTATTAATTATTATAAAATATTTACTATATTAATTCTAGGTTAAGCGTAAGCTCTTTAAAAAGGTATTTTAGAGCTATTGCTTCCTTACTTATATACTTAAGAGCGAGTAGCTCTACTTTAGTTATTAAGGTTATAACTATTAATTATTAAGTAGCTTTCTAAATAATAAGTCTACTAAATAAGAGTATAATATATCTATAAGATAAGCGTCTTATATTAATATCGTCTATAAACGACGCGTCTCTATAGATTATAAGATTAGATCTATTATAGTTCCCGTATTATAATAATCTCTAGCGTATTCGATAGAGATACGTAATTACTTAATTAATTATTATAAAGTATTTCTTACTTAGATTTATAAGAAACTATAATAGCTTTAATACTAGAAATATAATATTAGGTTATAGTATTATAGTTATATATAGGGCCGATCTAATACGTTCTTAATACTGTTTAATCTTATACTTAGACGCTTCGTCTATTAATTTAATAAGTTCTATTAATAATAGTGGCGTATCTAGGAATATTATAGTATTACTTAGTTTAAACTTCTTTATAATTTTATCGATATATATATTATATATAAAGGTAATTATTTTAATTATTTAATCTCTAATTACTTAAACCTCTAAGAACTATTCTACTAGTCCTTTTTCTTTAATTCTATATTTCTTAGTAATCTTTTTTTATAGCTCTTAAGTATTAGCTTTATACGTCTTTAGATATATAAGTAGAATATCATCTATATAGAATAGTATAAAGATAGTTTAATTCTAGTTAAAGAATAGGTATAGCTCTTCTATTAAGGGAACTAAGCCGATTACTTTAAGCGTACTTAAGAACTCTTAGTACTAGAGT